>Ga0153941_1000311_pt1 | contig 21772 bp, 17 predicted proteins | sample TSNJ025MetaG_FD_104733 | JGI IMG/M metagenome (GOLD analysis project Ga0153941, IMG submission 104733) | Attine ant fungus gardens microbial communities from New Jersey, USA - TSNJ025 MetaG | ecosystem: Host-associated > Fungi > Mycelium > Unclassified | place: USA: New Jersey, Brendan T. Byrne...
AACAAAACTGGACAGGATAAGGGACTTCAGCAACAACATCTGACGAGTTCACAAATCTACTTGTGAAGAGCCGTGTGCGTTAATTGCGCCTGCACGGATCTGTGAGGGGCGGACGCCGCAAGACGTTCGTCTACTCGACCAGAGAAAAATCTAAAGGAAAACAATGAAGTAAACAGCAAATGAAAAGAATTTTATGGGAATTGATATAGAAAGCGGCCTCTGTTGAAGTAGAGCAACAAATGAAAATGTCAATAAAGTCTATTTAAAGAAAATGATTGAGTGAGTTAAAAAAACAGTCTGAGATTATAGCGGCGATTACCACGACAACCCTGGTAACCTTGGTGCCACCGCGGTGCCTCGGCCTTTTGCCGGGAAAAGCGTTCCGAAGGAGAAAAGCCAGGTGGTACTTATACGATCAATCCTAATTAGTTTGTTGCTAAAACATTATAAGAGTTCTTCCTGCAATTTCATCAAGCGTTAATTTCATTTAACGGACTACCTAATTATATCATGGCTTTGCTGCCCATTTTGAGGTGCGAAAGTTGAGTCAAGATCAAAATTGTTTAAGATAAATAACCCTATACAAATTTATTTTAATTGTGGTAATATGTAAGCGGAGTATAACTAAGCCCGTCAAGATAGCCGGTATTCAATTGAAACCAGACTGATGGCTCTTTAGCTAGCTCTGAATAGAAGAAACGACTTATATCCTGTGGGAATAAGAACGGAGGTTGAACAAATGGAAATGGGAAAATCACAAGCGTTACGCTCAACTAACAGGCTTGGGGTTAGGCAGATTGCCTTCGTAGGCATGTTGTCGGCGGTATCGATTATTCTCGGCCTTTCAGGGTACGGATTTATTCCTTTGCCTATGGCTAAGGCCACAATTATGCAGGTGCCTGTCATTATTGGCGCTATACTGGAAGGCCCGGTCGTTGGCGCGATGATTGGCCTGTTGTTCGGTTTATTCAGTATCTTCCAAAGTGTCACTGCCCCTAATCTTCTATCGTTTGCTTTCATAAATCCGTTGGTGTCAGTGTTGCCGAGGGTGCTTATCGGCATTACGGCGTACTATGCTTATACATGGACGCCTGGTAAGCATGAAGGTGCGAGAGTTGGTGTTGGTGCTGTTGTTGGGTCACTGACTAATACGTTTGGTGTACTGACAATGATTTACCTCATATATGCTGCTCAGTTTGCCCAAGCGCGCGGTATTGATCTGGCGTCGGCGGCCAAGGTGATTTATGGTATTGCTGTCGTTAATGGTATACCTGAGGCTCTTATTGCAACAGCTATTAGCATCCCAATTGTAACTGCCGTTAAAAAGCGCTATAAGAGCTAATTATCGGCTAAGCAAGTGATAGTCATTGGCTTGGAACTTACTTAATTTTAAAATAAAATTAATGGGCTGTAGAAACTTAGTGATGAGTTTTCTACAGCCTCTTTGTATCAATTAACTTTTCTTACAAGAATAATTACAAATTGGATAAGCTATTGATAGAATATGGAGGTGGTTATATGATGTTAAGTTGGTTGATGATGAAGCTGATGGATCCTATGGCTGATGAAGCGACGGCTAAAATGCTGACCGAGGACTATCCGGATAACCCATTTTTGATGGTGACGGTAGCCGAAAAGTTGTCGCCGCGCGCCATTATGGAAGCAGCTATGAGAGCTGAACTGGGCAAAGAGTTGACAAGGCCGCTGGGCAGCCCGATCGTATTGTCACCATGGGATAAGATATTGCTTAATCCCCGGCAGCTGTTCCAATTACCTTATCCTGACTATACCCAGGTTGACACTAAAACAGTGATTGGGCCTAATGCCAAACGCCCTTTACAATTAGATATCCCGATTATGATTACCGGGATGTCTTATGGCGGCTCTTTAAGCCTGCCGATGAAAAAGGCGTTAGCCAAAGGCGCCGCTATGGCCGGCACTTCCACTAATACCGGCGAGTCGGCCGTTACTAACGAAGAACGGGAAAATGCCAGATATCTAATTGGCCAGTATCACCGGGGCGGCCAGCTAAGTGGTCAAGAGCAATTAAGCCGGCTAGATGCCATTGAGATTCAGCTGGGGCAGGGGGCTTGGGGCGGAGCCGTTGACGAGCCGATGCCTGCCGAGCAGATCGGTCGGCACTTGCGGAAAGCGTGGCACTTGCAGGACGGACAGGACATGACGGTTTATGCGCGGATGCCAGGTAAACAAACGCCTCAGGATTACATCAATATGGTTAACAATATGAAAGCACAGTATGATGTGCCTGTTGGGGTAAAGATTGCCGGCACAGACTACATCGAATATGAGCTTGCTATTATTGCCGAAACCCAGGCCGACTATATTGTTGTCGATGGTTCTGAGGGCGGGACAGCGGCGGCCAACCCTACATTGCAGGATGATGTTGGGCTGCCTACTTTCCATACTCTTGTCAGGACTGTCGATTGGCTGGAGGATAATAATCTCCGTAATCGATTCAGCGTTATTGCGGCCGGTGGACTGACAACGCCAGGACATTTTCTCAAGGCTTTGGCGCTTGGGGCAGACGCTGTATATATTGGTACGATTGCCTTAATGGCGGCGATGCATACCCAGGTGGTCAAAACACTGCCCCAGGCGCCGCCGTCCCAATTGGCGCTGTATTCCGGAAAAATGACCGATAAACTCGATATTGATAAGGCGGCGGGGCATCTGGCTAATTTTTTAGCGTCCTGCACTGTCGAAATGCAGTTGGCGGCTCAGGCTGTCGGTAAGCAAGCGTTGAAAGAGCTGGAGCGCAGTGACCTGGTCACTGTGGAACGAGACCTGGCCGAGTTTGCCGGCATTCGTTATGCCGCCAGCCACCGGCAGCAGCAAGGTGCGCCCGGCATAGAGGAGTTTTGTGGTCGGCCGCAGCAAATGCCAATTCATTAATCCTTTCAGATAAATATTTGCCCAAAAACAGGCATTATTTTCCTCAACTGCCATAGCTTTATAGTAGTGACTAAAAAGCAGGTAGGAGGAATCTATGTGGGAGTTCCGCAAATAGTTGCAGTGGGTACGGCAGTGCCGGCTAATTGCCTGCGTCAGCAGGATATTAAGCTGTTTGTCGCCGCCTTGTTCCGCGATAATCTCCATAATCTCGACAGGCTGCTGCCGGTATTCGAAAATAGCCTGATTACAGCCAGACATCTGGCCATGCCGCTCGAATGGTATGGCCAGCCGCATACGTTTGCCGAGGCTAACAGCTTATACCAACAGGCAGCGCTTGAGTTGGCCGAGCAGGCCGCCAGTCAAGCTATCGAGCGGGCGGGGGTGGCACTAGCTGACATTGGGATGATTATTTTCGTTTCTTCAACCGGAATAGCGACACCAACGATAGATGCCCAGCTCATGCAGAATTTGGGACTTTCTTGCCATACTGCTCGCTTGCCGGTATGGGGCTTGGGCTGTGCCGGTGGTGTGGCTGGAATTGCCAGAGCCGCTCAGCTTGCCTGCAGCCTGCAGGGAGGTGTTGTTCTCCTGGTGGCTGTTGAACTATGCAGCTTGACTTTTCAATGCGGTGACTACTCCAAGGCCAATCTTGTCGGGACCAGTCTGTTTGCCGATGGCGCTGCTGCGGCTGTTATTGCGGTCGATGGCGGCGGGCCGTCTGTCATCGATAGTGTGAGCAGATTGTTTCCAGATACTAAGGACATTATGGGCTGGGATGTTGTCGAAGGAGGGCTAAAGGTGAGATTTTCGCGGGATATCCCCAGCATTGTCCGGCGATATTTGCCGGAACTAGCTGGTCGGCTTTGTGATAGGCACGGCATTCGCTTAGCAGAGGTTGAACACTATGTCGTTCATCCGGGAGGGGCAAAGGTGCTCGAAGCTTATGCCGACAGCCTCAGTCTGCCGCAAGCCAGGCTGGCATTTGCCTATCAAGCGCTAAAGAGCTATGGCAATATGTCGAGCGCCTCTGTGTTGTTTGTATTGGAAAAGTTTTTGGCGGCAGTTAAGCCTTCGGGCCAGTATGGCATGATGTTGGCGCTAGGGCCGGGCTTCAGTGCCGAACAGGTGCTGTTTCGGTGGTAATTTGGCCGATTGCGGTCATGGCCGCCGTCATTATTTCTCAACGGCTGATTGAACTGGCAGTAGCCGAGCGCAACCGCAGATGGTCGTTGTCACATGGCGCGCAGGAATATGGGGCAGGGCATTACCGGCTGTTTTTTATTCTTCATGCCGGCTGGCTGATTGGTTGGATAATTGAAAGCAGTAAGGCCGGTAGGTTGTCTGAATTCTGGCCGGGGTGGCTGGCACTGTTTATCTGTGCCCAGTTGCTGCGGTATTGGTGTATTGCCTGCTTGGGAAATTGCTGGAATACCCGCATTTTAGTAATACCTGGTCTGACGACTGTAAAACGGGGGCCATACCGCTGGCTTAAGCATCCTAATTATCTTGCGGTCGCCATTGAGCTGGCAGCGGTGCCACTAGTTTTTGGAGCAATAAAAACGGCGGTTATTGCCACAGTCGGCAATGCCGCCTTGCTGCTCTTTATCCGTATTCCTGAAGAAGAGCGAGCTTTGAAACTATTATCTGACCTAAATTTTTCTGAAAATAAAGGGAAACAATTGGAGGATAGCGAACAAGAACTACAAAGAGAGACTTAGCTTCAGGTGGGGTTTTACCCCATCTGAAGTTTAGTTGAACTTATCCGAACGACTTAGCCGCTCATGACTCCCGCTTGCATAAGCGGGAGTCATGAAGCGGTTTAGTCATCGGATAAAACTGGAGCGGATAAAGAGAGGCTTAGCTTCAGGTGGGGTTTTTACCCCATCTGAAGCTTACTCAGCGGATAAATGATTATTCTTCTATTAATAGAGTCTGAACCGATAGGAGAAATGCGCAATGTGTAAAGTTGAAGTGGTAAACTTAACAGAAGACCGACTCGAAGAAGCACTGGCGGTATTTAAAAGAGACGGTTGGCAAGAAACGACGTTAACGTATGTCGAGGCTGAAATGAGGGCTTGCTTAAGAGGTGATATCCCGGGATACGTCCGGGCGCGATTTGTGGTGGCAATCGCCGACGGTCAGGTGATCGGGGCAGCTGCGTGGACGCCGTCAATGTGTGGCTTTGCCGTTTATGAATTATCCTGGGCTACTGTACTGCCTGAATGGCGACGCCGCGGAGTTAATAAGCTAATGTTACAGCAACGCGTACAGGAAATAAGAAAATTTCATGGATCGGGAATGCTTAGCGTGCTTGTTTGTACATGGGATAATGCGATGTATCGTCAGGCCGGCTTTAAACCGATGCCAACCGAGGGGGTACGGGACAGTAGCGCTAAATGCATGCTATTGGCTCAATTTTGATTGAAGCGTCTAAAGAGGACATAATAAAAAGTAGCTATCTGTTGATAGCTACGACCGATGCAGCAGTTATTTATATTGAAACAGATTAGTGAATAAATCTCTTAGCCGGTGCTCTTGTTACAGAAAATTGGCTTGTCCATTGGAGAACGATTTTATCCGGACGAGCGACTCAACCCGGTAACCGGCCGTAGCTAGCTTTTGAGCGCCAGGCTGGAAAGACTTCTCGATAACAATACCTATGCCGGCGACTCTGGCTTCGGCTTGTTCAACAATATTGGCCAAACCGGCAGCGGCTTCACCGTTTGCTAAAAAGTCATCAATAATCAGGATGTTATCGTCTTTTATCAAAAACTGTTTTGATACGATAATGTTATTGCTTTCGCCTTTGGTGTAGGAATGAACCTTGGTCGTATAAACATCATCGCCTGTTACTTTTGGTTTTTTCTTACGGGCGAAAATGACCGGCACATGGAGCAATAATCCGGTCATAACTGAAACTGCGATGCCAGAAGACTCAATTGTCAGTATCTTGGTAATTTGTTCATCTTTAAAACGCAGCGCAAATTCTTCGCCAATTTTCATCATCAGCTCAGGATCAATTTGTTGGTTTAAAAAAGAGTCGACTTTGAGCAAAGAATTATCTATGATAAGACCGTCTGTCATAATTCTGCGCTTTAATAAATCCATGATAGCCTCCTGTGTGTTGTCATGTCCAAAAAGTCCATGGATAAGGTCGACTAAACTTCAGATGAGGTAAAAACCCCCGCTTGAAGAGTTCGTCTCTCTTTATTTAGGCTTTATTGTAGCAGCTTTTTTGCAAGGTTGTCAATCAATATTAAACCAAAATTCGACACTTAGGCAGACTGCCTGGCTTTTCATATTTATAAGTAAACTTGTTTCAGCAAAGCTGAAACATCGGGGGTTATGGCGGAGCGCCTGCTCCACCTGAACTGAGGCCGCCTGTAGAGGCGGGAGTCTTGATTCAATGTTTAAGATAACGCTAACTGGATATATGGCGCTATATTTCAAAAACTGCTGTGCATTCACGCATTAAAATGAAGCCTTTAGCCAAAACTATAATCAATCATTTATGGCAGGAGGCGAATTTCGTGAAAAATAAACCGCATCGCAAACATAAAAAGTCTTATAAGCGCAGTCTCAAGCGAATGGCCGCCGCGGCTGCTGTTGCCGGTGTTGCGCTTGTGTCTTCTACCTTGATGCCGGGTACAGTCCACGCTGCGGCCAGTCCTGACGCCGCGCCGACCACTGCTGATGTGCATACCGTAAAAACTGCCAAAGGTATTTTTAATATGCAATCAGATGCTAAGATACCGATGAAAAAGCTGCTCAGGGATCAGGCCAAGGTTGCTGCTCTGCAGCGAAATCGCCAAACTGCCAATCAGAGTAAAGCTGAAGTCCAGCAGCTAAATTACCAAGTTTCCCAACAGGTATCTGTCGACACGGCAGCCAATAAGCAAGCCGATAAAACGGTCCAGGCTTCTCCCGTAGCAGCCAAGATCCCGGCTAATTCCACGAAGGTATTAGATGTTACGGCGACTGCTTATGCACCCGGCCCGCATGACAACGGCAAATGGGGAGATAAAACTCATATCGGTACTACCGTTCGCCCAGGTATTATTGCTGTCGATCCTAACATCATTCCCCTCGGTTCCGAGGTGTATATTGAGTATCCTGACGGTACTGGCCAGTATGCCGTGGCAGAAGATACGGGCGGAGCCATTAAAGGTAACCGCATTGATGTTGCCATGGAATCGGTTAGACAGGCCTATGACTTTGGCATTAAAAAGGTCAAGGTGCATGTTTTAGGGCAGAAGGCTTAACATTTAAATATTGTTGCGGTAAAATCCTGCAGACTTAATCGGAGTCTTGTAGGATTTTATTTTAAGATAAAGGGGCGGTAAGGCTGAACGTTCTGTCTAAATACTTTACAGCAGGACTTGAATAGAATATGTCTTTTCTAAAAGGACATAAAGTAAAATATCTAGGATGAATATTGTAATATACGGCAAACCATATTGTAATAAATGAATGAATATAATATAATGTAAAACTATAGTACGCAAGTACGAAAAGATACTATAAAAGTATGCGGAGGGTATACTTTTATAGTATTTTTACTAAAAATGGCTAATGCAAGATATGGCCAAAAAGAGAGAGGGAGATATTTATAATGAGTAAAAAAGGGCTAAAGTTTATTGCTGTGGTAGCAGTAGTCATGCTAATGGGAAGTATTTTGGCTGGTTGCGGCAGTACGTCCTCAAACGAAATAAAAATCGGACTTCTTAATGAAATGACTGGCGGTAACGCAACTCTGGGCACTTCGATTACAAATGGAGCCAAAATGGCAATTAAAGAAGCTAATGCCAAAGGTGGCTTGCTTGGCAAGCAAATTCAAGCTGTTATTGCCGATAATAAAAGTGAACCTTCAGAATCGGCTAACGCTATGACCAAACTGGTATCACAAGATAAGGTAGTGGCCGTAACCGGGATGTTTGCCAGTTCTAATGCTTTGGCCGCATCGAGTGTGGCTGAATCGACAAAAGTACCTTTGCTGGCTGTAGGGGCAACTAATCCTAAGGTAACTGTCGATGAGAAGAACGGTAAAGTCAAGGACTACACATTCCGTGTTTGTTTTATTGATCCCTTCCAAGGTACGGTCGGCGCCAATTTTGTTCTTAATTCATTGCAGCTAAAAAAAGCCGTTATCTTAGTTGATAACAGCAGTGATTATAGTAAAGGTTTATCAGCTTTCTTTAAAGAGGCATTTACTAAAGGCGGCGGCAGCATTCTGGCTGAAGAGGCTTATTTGCAAAAGGATCAGGATTTTAAGACGATTCTAACTAAGATTAAAGCACTGAATGCCGATGTAGTGTATGTACCGGGATATTATGAGGAAGTCGGCAAGATTGTTAAGCAAGCCAGAGAAATGGGGATTACCGCTCCAATTATCGGTGGCGATGGCTGGGATTCGCCGAAATTAGTTGAAATTGCAACGCCTAAAGCGCTGGAAAATACATATTTTACAAATCATTACTCTGTCGATGAAGGCAGTGACGCTTCCAAGGCCTTTGTAGAAGCCTACAAAAAAGAGTATGGTCAGGCTCCCGATGCAATGAGTGTACTTGGTTACGATGCTGCCAATGTACTGATCGATGCTATTAAGCGTGCTAATAGCGTAGAGCCGGCTAAGATTCGGGAGGCTTTAGCGGCAACTAAGGATTTTGTCACGATCACCGGTTCGACTACGCTGAATGAATTTCACGATGCTGTAAAGAATGCGGTTATTATTAAAATGAAAGACGGTAAGCAAGTATACAATTCAACTGTTAAGCCATAAGATATACGAATGCTTCAGGTGGGGGGTTCCCCCATTTGAAGTTTAGTCATCGGATAAAAAAAAGCTAAAGCAAATAACGAGCCGGGCCTTGCCTGGCTCGTTATTTGCTACTAAGGGCAATAGATGGGGACACCTCATTTTCTCTTAACAGGAATCCAAACCTCGCTGTAATAGTTTTCATCCTGTGTTCCTTGCGGATAATCAGCCGGGTCATTATACATTTCAATGCAGTAGCCCGCCGCAATTTCATAGTCCTTGCAGTTCGGCAGCCACTCGGAATAGATTTTCTTGTTCACATCCAGCATAATCTGCGGCATAGCGCCCTTGCAGGCGAAGACCGCCCATGTGAACTTCGGGATAACCTTTGTAACAAACCCCTCCGGGACATCCATGACGGGATTATAGTTGTCTGCTATCAAATATTCAAACTCATTGCCGCCCATGCTCTCATCAATATTGATGCCATACATTCCGCAGACGGGTTTGCCCTTCCCGCTCCCCATAAACTCCGCCCAAAAGGTTGGAATATCCGACGTTGCGGTTTCATACTTAAATACCTTTGACGCGCCGATGATTGTAAATGCGTCTTTTTCAATAATCTTGTAGTCCATTGAGTAACCACCCTCCAAAGTTAATTTGATTTTCAGCGGGGCAAATGATTTTATCATTGCGCCACTTTTTCGAACAGCAGTGGGGGTAACGCCGTGAAACCGGGTAAAGGATTTCGTGAAGGCATCAGGCGAGTCGTAGCCATATTTGAGCGCAATATCAGTAATTTTATTATCAGTAGACGCAAGCTCACTGCCGGCAAGAGCTAGCCTGCGGCATCTGATATATTCCGCGACTGTGTAACCGCAAAGCATAGCAAACCCTTTTTTGAAATAGAAGGGGGATATGCACGCCTGCTTAGCAATGCTCTCAATTGTAAGTTCCTCGAAGATATATCCTCGATATAATTGATTGCTTCACTGATACATTCCGTCCATCTCAAACCCGTCACCTCCCATCTCCAGGTCTATGATATAACTTTTGGGAGGATTGTTCCCGACTTTTTGTGCTAACTTGTGTCTGTCTACAGACACAAAATCGTCTTCTGACAAGGATAATTGCAGACTTCTAATTGCTCGCTATCCATAAATCCGCATCGTGTTATAGCAAACCTCCTGCCATAAGTGAACTTGTTTCAGCAAAGCTGAAACATCGGGGGTTCAGGTGGAGACTCTACTCCACCTGAACTGAAGACGCCTGTAGAGGCGGGAGTCTTGACTCAATGGTTAAGATCAAATAGGAAAATATAGTGCTCCCAAGAGGGCTGTTATCAGTATTCAAATTAAACCCTAAGCGATCATGTATTTTTAGCATACAAGCTCGTAATTTTTTTGCACATCATTGAAAAGGCTTGTACTTCCTCTACCGTCAATGCTTCTTGAATTAGGGTCATAATTTTATTTCCTAAATCTTCGACACGACTCAAAAAGGTTCTTCCCTCATTGGTAAGTACAATATTATAGGAGCGGCGGTCATTGATCTGTCTTTCCTGAATGATATATTGTTTTTCTAGCAGGCGCTTTGTGAGCTTTGAAATGCCTGACTGCGAAATACCTTTCATTTCAGCAAGTTCTTTCGTGGTTTTCGGACCTTGCTTGTTCAACATATCCAATATATAGTATTGTGCCGTTGAAATTCCCTCTACGTTGAATCGGTTTGAATCTGCTATAATCATACACTGAAAAGGTATATAACTTTCATCTAATTCTCTCATTGCCATTAAGCCGATCTCCTATATTCTCTTAATATATTTTCTCAAGTAATTTCCTGTTAGGGAATCTTTACAATTAATTAAATCTCCCGGTAACCCTGTAAACATAATTTTACCGCCATTTTGTCCAGCATGTGGGCCTAAGTCAATAATCCAGTCTGCTTGACAGATAATATCTAGATTATGTTCAATTACAATAAGGGTAGAATTTTGTTCTACAAGACAGTTCATTACGTTAATTAATTGTTTTATATCCGCCATATGCAGGCCTGTTGAGGGTTCGTCCAAAACATAAATCTGTCCGCCGTTTTCAAGCTCGCTAGCAAGTTTTATTCGCTGTAATTCACCGCCAGAAAGCGTGTTGAGCGGCTGCCCTAAAGAAATATAGGTAATGCCAACGTCCGCAAGCCTTTTAAGTACCGCGATAATTTCCTTTTCCTTAAAAAATGCTAAGGCTTCTGCTACGCTCATTTTAAGGACATCACCAATATTTTTACCTCTTAGCTTATACTCAAGCACTGCGTTAGTGTAACGGTTTCCGTGACATTCTTCACATACTGCAACGATTGTATCCATAAACGCTAAATCTGTATAGGAAACACCTAAGCCTTTACAAACAGAACAGGCGCCTTTTGAATTGAAACTGAACAGGGACGCGTTGACGCTGTTGGCTTTTGCAAATAGTTTTCTGATAATATCAAAGATACCTGTAAAGGTTGCTATAGTGGAACGCTTTGACGCTTGTATTCCTTTTTGGTCAATAAAAATAGTTTCAGGATAAAACCGTGGCAGCACTTGATTAATAAGCGTGCTTTTTCCTGAACCGGCAACTCCGGTAATAACGGTCATTATCCTTTTGGGTATTTCAACTGAAAGATTTTTCAAATTGTGCAGCGTTGCATTATGAATGGAAAGCCAGCCTTTGGGGATGCGCGTATTAGGCTTTAGTTCAGGACGGCATGATAAATATTTTCCCGTAAGTGTGCCCGATATTTTCAATCCCTTCAAATTTCCTTGATATACAATTTTGCCTCCATTGATTCCTGCGCCCGGCCCCATGTCGATTACGTTGTCTGCAATTTTTATTATGTCCGGGTCATGCTCCACGATCAATACGGTATTGCCCTTATCACGCAAAAGTTTCATAAGGTCATTGATTTTACTTATATCGTGAGGGTGAAGCCCTATACTCGGTTCATCAAATACATACATAAGGTCAGTTAAACTGCTGCCTAGTTGACAAACCATTTTTATTCTTTGTGATTCCCCACCTGAAAGTGTAGAAGTTTCTCTGCTCAAACTTAAATAGTCCATTCCAATAGATGCTATGTACCGTAGCCGCTTCACCAGTTCTAAAACAATTGTAGCCGCTACAGGAGCATGGACTGATTGAACAAACTCTAAGAGTTCGTTTATCTGCATATCAGCACATTCAGCAATATTTTTACCGTTCACTTTGCAATGTAATACTTTATTATTTAGGCGTGTACCGTGGCAGTAGGGACAATCTTGTTTTATGACAAAACGCTCGATTTCTTTGCTGTATCTTACTTTCTCGCCATCTTCTCTTTTCAGAAAACTCCGCTCAATACGAGGAATTAGTCCCTCATACAATGAGGTTTTATGCCATTCGGGAGCGGGATTTTTCACCTTGATGCTGTCAGCGTAAAGCAATATTTCCAGTTCTTCGGCAGCATAGTCCCTGATTTTTTTAACGTTATCAAAAAATCCGGAATGAGTATAACGGGTCAGCCGCCAACTGCCGGGTTCAAAAGTCGGAAAACGGATGGCTCCTTCCTGTAAGGCTTTATCTTTATCTAATAGCCGTTCAATATCAACCGTTTCCGTCTTTCCTAAGCCTTGACAGTGGCTGCACATTCCGGCTGGGTTATTGAACGAAAAAACATCGGAATAGCCGGCAAAGGGGCTTCCAATTCGTGAAAACAATAGACGCAATAAAGAATAAATATCTGTAATTGTCCCTACCGTTGACCGGGTATTGCCACCCAATCGTTTTTGATTGATAATAAAGGCTACCGACAAATTTTCGATAGTATCCACATCGGGTTTTCCGTAATGTGGCATACGGTGACGGATAAAACTAGTATAGGTTTCATTTAGCTGCCTTTGGGATTCTGCTGCTATTGTCTCGAATACTAGAGATGATTTGCCCGAACCGGATACACCCGTAAAGACTGTAATTTCTTTTTTTGGTATTTCAACAGCTATATTTTTTAGGTTTTTCTCTCTTGCTCCCAATATCCTTATACAATTGTTATCCATTTTACCCCTCTGTAATTTAGTTGAAATGGTTAATGTATGACTTGGTTTACTATATTTTAACAGGCGTTGATATTTATTTCAATAGTCTCTCTTTATGCAAGCGGTTGACTTCACCCGTTTTATGAACAGTCTCTGGAAATTTAGACTTATCCATTGACGGCCTTCTGGCCGCTCTGCTATAATGACGGTGACAACGATATATGCACGGTTGAGGTGCCCTTACTGAGGGAGAATAGGGAAGTCTGAGTATGGAATTTCATACATATGCGCGGGCCCGCCACTGTACCGAGGACATCTTACAAAAGCCACTCGTTCAGGGGAAGGCGTAAGAGTTAATTGACCGGGAGCCAGGAGACCTGCCTCATACCGCTAAACAATCCTTCATGGACAAGAGGGCTTTTTTGGGTATACTCCAAAAGAGCCCTTAGTTTTTGAGGCACTAACTTAGATACGGAGGTTATTATGAGCTTGTTAGAGCAAACATTACAGAAAGTTACTCCGCTGGATACTGCCGCGATGCAACGAGCACAGCAGCGCCTGGACGGCTTGTTGGGAAAGGCCGGCAGTCTAGGGCGTCTGGAGCAAATGGTGCGACAATATGCCGGCATAAGCGGTCAGTCAGAGTTCAAGGCGTTGCAGAGCTGTATGATTGTAGCTGCGGCCGATCACGGTGTTGCCAGGCGGGATATCAGCGCTTATCCGGTAGAAACGACGATGCACATGACGGCCAATTATCTTATCGCCAAAGGCGGTAGTGCTAATGCATTTGCCAACTACTGCGGCGCCGATATGGTTGTTGTTGATATGGGTGTGGCTGGTGATATGTCACATGTGCCTGGATTGTGGCATCGGAAGGTTGCTTACGGTACTCGGGACTTTACAGAGGGGCCGGCAATGACGCGGCAGCAGGCCATTCAGGCGATAGAAACAGGGATTGAGATTGTCAACCATCAGGCAAAACAAGGCTATACCTGCTTCAGCCTAGGCGAGATGGGTATTGGTAATACGACAGCAAGCGCAACGATTGTCGGGGCGTTTACCGGCTTTTCACCCGAGCAGGTTACTGGACGAGGCACCGGCATTTCTGACAGCCGGCTGCAGGTCAAAATTGAACTTGTCCGTCGGGCGCTGGCGCAAAATCAACCCGATGCCCGGGACGGCATTGATGTTCTGGCTAAAGTCGGCGGGTTTGAAATCGGCGCACTGGCCGGTGTTGTACTTGGCTGTGCGGCCAACCGGTGTGCTGTTGTTATCGATGGGCTCAATACCACGGCTGCGGCGTTGATCGCCAATGCTATTCACCCTCTGAGCAGGGAGTATATGTTTGCTTCTCATCTTTCGGGTGAACCGGCTCACATCACTGCCTTGCGGTATCTTAAGCTGGAAGCCTGCCTTGAGCTGGGGGTTCGCTTAGGCGAAGCTATCGGGGCATCGGTTGTCATAGATATGCTGCAGGCGTCAATAACAATGCTTAATCGTATGGGAGGCAAGTTAGATGCTTAAACAGACGGTTGCCGACATAACGGCATTGGATACTAAGGCGATGGAGAGGTGTCAGCTAAGGATTGATAATCTGACAAAACCGCTAAATAGCCTGGGATACTTTGAACATATAGCGCGAAGACTGGCAGGTATCACAGGCGATCACCGGCCGCGCCAGCTAAAAAAGAGTATTATCATTATGGCGGCGGATAACGGTGTTGCTGAACAAGGCGATTGCAACTGCCGGCAGATGACTACGCTGCAGAGAATCACCAGCTTCTGCCATGGCGATGCGCCGGTCAAAGTGTTTGCCGAACATGTAGCGGCCAGTACGGTGCTTGTCGATATCGGTGTAGCAGCCTATTTGCCGTCCTTGCCTGAGTTATGTCATGAAAAGCTGGCTTTTGGCACTTGCAATATTCTCAAAGAGCCAGCCATGACGCGAGAACAAGTGCTGCAGGCTATCGATGTTGGGATCTCAATTGCCGGTGCGGAAATCGCACAAGGTATCCGGATTTTGGGATTAGGACAAATGGGATTGGCTGGCGTCATCCCGGCTATGGCTGTTACCGCCTGCTATACTGAGCAGCCTATAGAAGATCTCTATGGAGCTGATGCTAAGCAGATAAGGACAATCTTAACAGTCAACTGCCCGGATAAAAATGACCCGCTGGATATATTGGCCAAAGTCGGCAGTTTGGAAATTGCGGGCTTGGTCGGGGTAATTCTGGGGGCGGCGGCCAACAAAACTGCTATCGTTTTGGACGGGCTTGCTACTACCGCGGCCGCATTGCTTGCCGTAAAGATAGCTCCTGGAGCAAAAGAGTACATCATTGGCTCTCATATTGCCGCTGAGCCTGGACATGAGGCTGCTTTGGCACAATTAGGGATACCGGCTTATTTGCAGCTTGATATTAGCTTGGGAGAAGGAACGGGCGCCGCATTGGGAATGACACTGATTAATGCTGCTTTACATATGCTAAAGGACATGAAAACATTTGGCGAGGCCGAGGTAGCTGTGGCTCAAGACGGTCCAGGCATGTTAAAGCAAAGCAAAGATGTAAGAGACTAACGCAAATGATTGTGGACAAGATAATTACAGCGCGATGTTGATAAGGGTTAAAGAGGTGTATCATGAAGATTGTTATTATAGGAGCAGGTAAAGTGGGGTATACTCTTGCGCAGCGCCTAACCCAGGATGGACACGATATTATTGTTATCGAGCAAAGCGATGAGCGCAGGGCAACGATTGAGCATAACCTTGATGTCATGACTGCGGCCGGTAATGGCGCCAGCCCCAAGCTGCTTACTGAAATAGGCATTGCCGATGTGGGCATGATGATTGCCGTAACCGACAGTGATGAGGTTAATATGATTGCCTGCTTGGCGGCTAAACAGCTGGGCGTCCCTAAAACGATTGCCCGGGTGCGCAATAACGAATACCTGGAGCATGATTGCCAGACCTTTGGCAAGACATTGGGAATCGATCTCATTATCAACCCGGAAATGGTTGCGGCCGTAGAAATCAGCCAAATACTCAAAACTCCGGCTGCACTTGATGTTGAAGATTTTGCCGGCGGCAAAGTGCGTATGCTTGAAGTCAAAATCCGTGCTGAGTCATCCTTTAGCGGCGTTGCTGTCCGCCAGCTTACGCTGCCGGACAACGTATTAATTGCTGGTATTTTACGTAAAGACAAGATGATTATTCCCCGGGGAAATGATGTTGTCGAGGCTCATGACAGTGTCTTTTTTATTGGCGATAAAGAAGCTATTCATCGTCTGGGAGAATCTTTTACCGATAAAAGAACTCGCGTTGAAAAAATCTTTATTATTGGCGCTGGCAGGATTGGCCGTTATCTTACCATCATTCTGGAAAATAGCGGCTATATCGTAAAAGTAATTGAAAAAGACCGCAGACGCTGTGAGGAACTGGCAAACGTAATTGACAAAGCTATGATCATCTGCGGTGACGGGACAGATGTTGAGCTGTTAGTTGAAGAAGGCATCGGTAACTGTGACGCTGTTATCTGCTTAACTGACGATGACAAACTAAACCTCCTTGTTGCCTTGTTGGCTAAACATTTTGGTGCGCAAAAAACTTTTGCCCGTGTCGGACGCCCCGAATATATCACGCTAATGGAACAAGTCGGTGTCGATGTTGTATTTTCACCAAGGCTGCTGACGGCCGGCACAATATTGCGCCAGGTGCGGCGTGGCGATATCATCTCGGTAGCTTTGTTTGAGGGCGCGAAGGCCGAAGCCATCGAACTCGACATCTCACCAACCTGCAGACTGGCCCAAAAGCGGCTGCGCGATGTCAAATTTCCCCGTCCTGCCTTAGTCGGCGCTATTGTACGCGATGGCAATACGCTTGTTCCTAACGGGGATAGTCTTGTGCAGGCCGGTGACCGGATCATCTTGTTTACTCTGCCGGATTATGCAGCTAAAGTACTGACTTTTATAGAGGGTAGGGAATAGACCCAATGAGAACTCAAATCGTAGCAGGCTTTCTGGGAAAAATGTTGTGTGCTTTTGCCCTGGTCATGCTTGTCCCCTTGCTGTGCGCAATCGTTCAGCAGGAAGAAGTATACCGGGCATTTGCCCTGTCGGCATTGATCACCGGTTTATTCGGTCTGGGTCTGGTTCGCTATGGTGAAACTACAGGTCATATCGGTATGCGAGAGGGCTTCTTAATCGTTGCCGGCACCTGGCTTTTAACAGGAATATTCGGGGCCCTGCCTTATTGGCTCTCAGGGCTGATGCCTTCTTTGCTTTGTGCCGTATTCGAGTCGGTTTCGGGTCTTACCACTACCGGCGCCAGTGTAATTACTAATGTCGAAATGCTGCCGGCAAGCTTATTGCTGTGGCGCAGCCTGACCCATTGGCTGGGCGGTATGGGCATCATTGTCTTATTTTTAGTCTTCCTGACCAACTTGGGAGCCGATGCTATCCATCTTTTTAAGGCCGAAGCGCCGGGTCCGACTGTCGACAGAGTTATGCCCCGGATTAGGCACATGGCCAAAATCCTGTGGCTGATGTATGTCGGCTTTACTTTTGTTGAAATCATCCTGCTGTATCTGGCCGGCATGGACCTGTTTGACGCTGTCAATCATGCTTTTGCCACTATGGCGACAGGTGGTTTTTCTACCAAGAACGCCAGCATAAAATACTATGATAGTCTGCCGATTGAAATTGTGCTGAATTTTTTTATGTTTCTTGCCGGTGGCAACTTTGGCCTGTACTACCTTGTTTGGAAAAAGGGCTGGGGAAGACTGCTTCAAGATGCCGAGTTCAAGCTCTATCTGACCATCGTCACATCTGCTACTGTTATCATTGCCTGTTTTCTTTATACTCAGGCCGCAACCCCATTGGCAACCGGGCTGCGCGACGCTTTGTTTACCGTTATTTCAATCATAACGTCTACCGGATTTATTACGGCAGACTTTGATAAATGGCCGCCTGTGGCCAAGATGCTGCTGCTCGTTCTGATGTTTGTCGGCGGCTGTGCCGGCTCTACCGCCGGTGGGATTAAAATTATCCGCATCATTATTCTGTTGAAAGACGCCGTCGGCTCGTTGCTTAGGGCAGTGCAGCCTAGAATCGTCCGCACTGTTAAGGTGGACAAAAAGCCGGTCGATTTTGGCTTGCTGCATACAATACTGCAGTTCTTTTTCCTGTACATCGTTATTTTTTTTATTTCAGTGCTGCTCATCAGTGCAACCGGCCTAGAGCCACTGGAGTCCATCTCGGCCGCGGCGACAACCTTGGGCAACGTTGGGCCTGGTTTTGGCATGATTGGACCAACGACAACATTTGCCGAAGTGCATCCTTTTGCAAAATTTATTTGTATCGTGAACATGCTCTTAGGGCGTCTGGAATTATTTACTCTGCTCGTTTTGCTTCATCCGGAATTTTGGCAGCCGTACATGACGAGAAGAGCAATCGGCCGGGTAATGGAAAAAGCACCTGCCTGGAGACGGTAGGTGTTAAGGTAGGCAGGTGTCTTTCTTTATCCGATAACTAAACTTCAGATGAGGTAAAATTTCTAGCCGCGGCAAAAAAAAGCACGTCGCGAAGGCCGCGCTCTGTAGCGGTTACGCCAGTACAGGCGGATTATCCGGCAGGGTAATATTATTGTACAGTAAAATTTGCAAATTACCTGACTGTTGTATATAATATAAAGAACTAGTAAATGATCGGCGTTAATTTAAATCAGATTGAGCGGATGATGAGGTAACGTTGAGCAAGACTGACCTGGCAGAGGTCCTAACTCTTTATCCGATGACTAAACCGCGTCTTAACTCCCGCTTCTGTAAGCGGGAGTTAAGAGCGGCTAAGTCATTCGGATAAGGTCGACTAAACTTCAGGTGGGGTAAAAACTCAATCTGAAGCTAAGTCTCTCTTTATTTCTAGTAATAAATAACTGATAGATGATGCATTTTCTATACTGAATCTATACTAAACATGGAGGTTTCTATTGAAAAAGAACGACAATTTATTAATAATACCACTAGGCGGTCTTGGCGAGATTGGGAAAAATATGACCGTATTTCGCTATGGGGATGATATCATTGTCCTTGATTCCGGGTTGGCTTTCCCAGAAGAGGATATGCTGGGCATTGACTTAGTTATACCGGATATGACCTATCTGATTGAAAATAAGGATAATATCAGAGCCGTCGTTTTAACCCATGGTCATGAAGACCATATCGGTTCGTTATTTTATCTGCTGCGCCAGGTCGATGTTCCGGTCTATGGTTCCCGGCTTACCTTGGGGTTAGTCGAGGGGCGGCTTAAAGAATATAATGTTTCCGCCCACAATCTAATTCCGGTTGCCCCAGGAGATTCTCTCAAGCTTGGCCAGTTTGAAGTCGGCTTTATCCGGGTCAACCACTCAATCGCCGATGCACTGGGCATTTGGATGAAGACTCCGGTAGGAATGGTTGTCCATACCGGCGATTTCAAAATTGATCAGACGCCGGTTGACGGCCAGATGATCGATATTCATAAATTTGCTGAGCTCGGCAATCAGGGGGTGCTCGTCCTGCTTTCCGACAGCACCAATGCCGAGCGGCCCGGCTATACCAAGTCGGAACGTACGGTAAGCGTTGCTTTAGACGAACATTTTCGTTCAGCAAAGGGGCGAATTATTCTAACGACATTTGCCTCTAATGTACCAAGACTACAGCAAGCCATCAGTGCGGCCTGCAAATACGGCCGTAAAGTTGCGTTGCTTGGCCGCAGTATGATAACAGTGATCACAAAGGCGCAAGAGCTTGGATATATGACGATTCCGGAAGGCATTCTCATAAGTGTTGATGAAATTAACCGCTATCCTGACAGTCAGATGTTGATTTTGACTACCGGCAGCCAGGGTGAACCGATGGCTGCGCTCAGCCGGCTGGCCTCAAAAAGTCACCGCAGCCTGGAATTATCTCATGGCGATACTGTGCTTATTGCAGCAAGTCCGATACCCGGCAATGAACGCTCCATTGGCCGGACGATTGATGCCTTGCTGCGTTCCGGCGTCCATGTTGTTTATGAGAAAACATCCGGTATTCATGTTTCCGGTCATGCCAGCCAGGAAGAACTCAAGCTCATTTTAAACCTTGTCCGGCCTAAGTTCCTCATACCGGTTCATGGTGAGTACCGGATGCTTAAATACCATGCCAAGCTGGCCAATGAGCTGGGCATTCCGAAAGACAATGTCTTTATTGGGGAAAACGGCCATGTTTTTGAGTTTACTGCTGAGACCGGTCGTGTATCCGGCAAAGTAACGTCAGGCAAAATTTTTGTCGACGGCTTAGGCGTCGGCGATGTTGGCAATATTGTAATCCGCGACAGGCGGCAATTATCTCAGGATGGCGTCTTGATCGTCGTCGTTACGCTAGATAAAACCCGGGGTTGTATTCTTGATGGTCCCGACATTGTGTCTCGTGGGTTTGTTTATGTCCGCGACTCAGAAGTTTTAATTGAGGATTCACGTAAAATTGTAAAAAGCGTACTGGAACGATACGAAAACCAGCCAATAACCCAATGGGCGCCTCTAAAAGCAGGCATTAGGGAAGCACTAGCTAAGTATCTCTATTCAAAAACTGGCCGCCGTCCCATGATTCTGCCTATTATTATGGATTTGTAAGTGATACTTATCTAAATCTGAGAGATAGCAACATGTAAAGTAAATACAAACAAGCCTTTCTGATTTTTAATATATCAGGAGGCTTTTTTCTTTTCTTCAGAACTTCAAAAAAAATTCTAAAAATTATGATGCATAATACAACTATAGCGTCAGTTAAAAAATAAACATTTGAGAGGATGGTTGAATACGATGAACAAAAATAAAAAGTGGCTGCTTTCTTTAGGGGTTGCGGTTATGATTACGGCTAGTGGCATTGCTATGGCGGCTGTTGCGCCGACGCAACAGGATGGAACTGTCAATAAGAAACACGGAGCTTTTGAGAGAGGAGACTTTAAGGGTAAAGGCGTAAAGGAAGCACATGGTGAGCTGCTTACACTGCTTAATATCGATGAGCAAACTTTTAAAACAGAAATCGAAGCCGGAAAAACACTTGTTGCTATTGCCGGTGAGCATGGTGTATCTGAGCAGGTGCTTAAAGACTTTTTAATTGCCCAGAAAAATCAGCACATGGAAGAGGCCATCAAGGCAGGCCGCATCACGGCTGAGCAGGCCGAGAAAATGAAGGCCAATATGGATGAGCGTGTGTCCCAGATGATTAACGGTAAAGGCCCCATGCATAATATGCATAAGGATAAAGCTCCTGGCCCTAGGGCAGGCCACGGTTTTATGGGGGATGCGAAACTGTTAGAGCTGCTGAAGATTGATGCCGAAGCATTTAGAAGCGAGCTTAAGTCCGACAAGAGCTTAGTGACGATTGCCAAAGAGCATGGCGTTTCTGAAAAAACATTAAAGAAATTTATGACAACACAGATGACAGAGCGGATTGATGAGGGCGTAGCGGCAGGCCGCATCACAGCTGAGCAGGCCGGGAAAATGAAGGCCAATATGGATGAGCGCGTGTCCCAGATGATTAACGGTAAAGGCCCTATGCACAATAGGCATAAGAATAAAGCTAATGGCCCTAAGGCAGGCCACGGTTTTATGGGGAATGCGAAACTGTTAGAGCTGCTGAAGGTTGATGACGAAACATTTAGAAATGAGGTTAAGTCCGGCAAGAGCTTAGTGACGATTGCCAAAGAGCATGGCGTTTCTGAAAAAACATTAAAGAAATTTATAACAACACAAATGACGCAGCGGATTGATGATGGTGTTAAAGCCGGCCGTATTTCTGCCGACAAGGCCGCAGAAATGAAAAAAACATTAGCCGAGCGGGTAACGCAGATGATCAACGGTAAGGGTATGATGCGCGGCCATGGTTTCGCGCCTGGATATGATAAACAGGTTGATTTCTAATTAATTGGCTTAGCAACCTGTAATTGAAAAAACGAGTAGTCTGTAGCCACCTAAGGGAGCTGCGGACTACTTGTTTTTCAATTACAGGTATATATTGGGCAGTTTTCATTTTCTGTTGCGGCAG
>Ga0153941_1000315_pt1 | contig 21656 bp, 18 predicted proteins | sample TSNJ025MetaG_FD_104733 | JGI IMG/M metagenome (GOLD analysis project Ga0153941, IMG submission 104733) | Attine ant fungus gardens microbial communities from New Jersey, USA - TSNJ025 MetaG | ecosystem: Host-associated > Fungi > Mycelium > Unclassified | place: USA: New Jersey, Brendan T. Byrne...
AACTTCGACTGCTTCAACTACTTCAACTACTTCAACTACTAATCACGAGATTTGAGTGTAGTCCATGTAAAAAATGCTTACTTCGACTACTTTAACTACTATGATTTTTCATCACGAGATTTCAAAATAATGTCAAATGTTCTTTACATTTTATAGTATAGCACAACATGGGATAATGTCAAGAGATCTTTACATTGTTGGGGCTTATCTTTATATTTTTTATGGGTTTATCATTAATTATTGTAGGCTTATTACAATTCAGCCTGGCGGCTGAATAATGATACACACACAATTCCTGCTTTTCTTATTTCGTTGTTTGATATATAATGTGGATAATGGAATACAGGTTCACATCATAGCTCAATTACACCTCACCAGCTTGATTGCGCTTCGCTGTGTAACCTAAAAATTTTGCAACTGATATAAGCCGTATGGAAGGAAGAGGTAAGGTTGAAAAGTTTATTTCAACTTATTGATTTGAGCACGCGCATTGCGAATAAGTTCACATTAAGAGCGTAGGAGATATAAGGTTGAAAAAGGTGCATTTCAACCTCCCTGATTAGTAAGCCTGCTAAAGATGCTTCAGGGAGTAAAGCAGGCAGATGGGAACAAAATATGAAATTTAAAATGATTCATGAAAATTACAATGTGGCGGATTTGAGCAAATCTATTGCATTCTATGAGAAAGCTTTGGGTTTAAAGGAAAAACGCCGTACAAACGGAAAGGGTTTTATCATTGTTTATCTTGGTAATGAAGAAAATGATTTTGAACTGGAATTAACCTGGATGGAAGAGCATCCGCAGCCGTATGACCTTGGCGAATGTGAGTTTCATCTTGCGTTTAGAACCGATGATTATGAAGCAGCTCACAAACTCCATGAAGAAATGGATTGTATCTGTTACGAAAATCCGGCAATGGGTATATATTTCATTGCAGATCCGGATGGTTACTGGCTGGAAGTACTGCCTCCGCTTAAATAGTTAAGTGAGCTATGACCTCCGGAATTTTATTCCCGCGAGCAATGCCAATCTTTAGATTTGTGCAGGAGAAAACCAACTATGTTGGTGTTTCTCCTGCACAAAACGGGTTACCGTTTGATATAGAAGGAAGAAAACGTATGGCTATATATTGTACTGTGGAAATCGTAATTTCTAATACTTTTGCTCTACCAACTGAGCTACCGTGCCTTTCAGCACAGGTGGGATTCGAACCCACGACAAAAAATCCAAGAAGGAAGAAAATCACATAGCCACAGCGTTCATTAAATATATTCGCCCATAAACACTTCCGTATCGAATGGCGTTATCCCGTCAGCGACATCGAATATGATGTCGGCAGTATCTTTATTATCGCATAAAATTCCCCTTGCCTTTATGTGGAGATGAATCAAGTCATAAAGATTTGGCTTTTTCAAATTGGTTATTGCCTTGCAGGTTATAGCTATGCTTTTATTGTTGCCTTCCACGTTGTTGTACCAGTTTGGGTTATTCTTTAAAGCCATATCAGCCCAGATAATTTTTTTGTCAACGAAATCCAGAATCATTGGTATGCATATTTTCGTATCAGCAGTTATATCAATTTTATTCTGAACAGTTTTAGGTTCATATATTTCTCCTGACAGAGGTTCTTCGCGAGACATCCAGCCCATAAAACATTCCGGCAAGTCACAATATGGCTGTTGTGTATATGATAATATATTAATAACCACATAACGCCCGCCATATTTTAATATGGAAGTGATATCAATATCGATAAATTCACTGGCACCATTGGGTGCATCAACAATATCCCCGCTATGGCATGCAGTATATATGTTTGATTTTAAGTTGGTATAAGACACATGTTCTAAATATTGCCAATTCTCGTCATACATAACCGCCGATAAATCGATATCAGTTCTATGGGTTCCATTCTTCCACCAAATAAAACTACGTATTGTTTTGGTGCTGTCGTCTATCGGAAGCTTAGAGCCTCGAACAATGGTTTTTAATGCTTTACTTGCGCTTCTTTGCGAAAACGGAACCATATAATTCTTAAATTCATCAGACAAATACACGTTGCCCAAAAAATCCTTTTGTTTGTAATTTTCAATCAAAGCATTCTCACATATTTTCACAACTGCTTTACAATGTTTTTCGTCAATTGGAGGTAATGTATTTTCAACGGCGTATGCTTTAGCAACATTACCTTTTGGGAAAAATACTCTCATGTCTGAAGCATTGTCATTTCGTTGGTTGAAGTGTTCTTTAACCTGTAGTAAAACCGGAGTTGAAACTTCTGCCGCAACATTTTTGAAAGTATTTATAACCGAGTTGGCGTTATCGGTAATTCGCAGTATATGATCAAGCTTCCTTGCAAATTCTCCCGGTCTTTTTGACAGCAGCACCAGAGCTGTTTTGAAATCATTAATCTGTACGGATTCAGCCAATTGTCCGCCATATGTTTCTATTTTTACATTATTTCTCAGTTTATGAAAGGCTTCTTGTGTTTTTGGATATGCCTTGAACTCAGATGGATGTAATCTCTCTCCTACTCTGATCCATTTGTTTTTATATCGAAACATATCTTCTTCCATATTTCCGCAGTTTTCTAAAAGCCCAAGAAGTATCCTGCGTTCTTTTCGTTTAAAACTTCTGAACTTTGTATTAGAAGCAAGACTGATATCTCCATCTGACATGGAAGTTATTAACCTAAGAACATCGGTGGCTGTCTTGAAATATAGGCTGACATCATTAACCGAAGGTAAAGGAGACTCCTCAAGAATTAATTTGCCAATGAGTGCCGCATTCTCTTTTAATGGTATTTCTTTTGGCATATATTTTCCATAGCCAACATTATTTTTGATAAACCAAATCAAGTCTTCTTTGTCTGTCTGAGAAATTGATGTTTTTGAGGACATGAGATTCGTGAATATTTTATTAAAATCCTCCTCATTTCCAACATCAATAAACGTTACTTTATTATCTTCGAATAACGGAAGTCTCTCTGCTTTCCCATATGCCGGGAACAATGTACCGCCTGACCAATAATGTATAACGGCATTTATGTAAAGCTCAGATTCGCACATATCCATAACCTGCTGCGGGAAGTTGGGGTACATAAGATTATATGGAACGTGTGCGCCAACTGACTTTTTAAGTAATGGGAATGTCTCAAGATAAAATGCCTGAAGTTCGTCTTTGGTTTTTCCTTTCAATAGATCAATCAGGTCTTTGGAGAAGCTATATCCCAACCCCTCTATATTTTTCATGATTGTCGCTGCATACTGCAGGTTTTCATTATTTTCAACAGCAGGCTCAATAATAAGCTTGCCTTTTCTCCTCAGATAGATTTCATTTTTCATTTTTATTCTCCTTGATTTGCGGAAAAACTCAAATCTAATATCATGAAAAGCAGAAGGAAGATTTGAGATAGCCGCATTTTCATTGAATAAACTGGTAATTAAAACATCTGATAAATCCCCCTGATGTGGGAGAATGCAATTTGCAAGAAGGAAGATGTTTTATAGCCAGCTTATCTGTTATTGGGTAATTGAACAGACTGGTACATTAAAAGTGTAGCCCATCTCTGGGTAGAAGGAAGTCTGATTCATAGCCCAATGCCTTATATTTTATGAGGAAACTTATCGGTCTGTGGATTTTCAGTCTTTAGAAGGAAGACCGATAATAGCCTCAAAATATATTTTACTGCAGCAAAATTCTTCATTAATTGTATTCTATGTACTGATAATATATTCGATAAATTGTGCATATTCATCCTTCATGGGAAGATCATAATCTACTTTTATACGCCTTCTAATACATGTTGTTTCTTCGCCTGAAAGAGGATTAACACTTGTTTTATCATATTCTTCCCAATAAAGGCCAATACCTCTCTTTTGCCAGTTGGGAACATCATTAAAATTAATCCCTTCTTGAAACAGCAATTCATTTTTATCTGCAATCGTCATCCCGCTCAAATATCCTGTAGCGGCGTTCGCGCTTTCGCCTTTTTTTCTAAGCATCCAATAGCAGTGAGCGTTTAATGCATTTCTGTGGGCATCCTCATTACGCCAGCGAAAATAGTCAACTACTAAATTTTTATTGGGCAGCTCAGATATACGTGAATCGAAACATGCTATCCCTCCAAGTAAAAGAGAAAATTTTGAGCTTGCTTCCCCTGCAATTATAGAATTTATTTTTCTGGTTTTCCTGCCAAATGTATTTTCATCTATATGCAAAAGTAGTGATATTTCATCGCTTTCCGTATATCCATAAATAACTCTGAAACCGCAATTCATCAAGTGTTGTACAGTTTCAACCATATAATCTCTAAAAGTGATATCAAAGGGGGATTCAAACTTATAAATCTCCTTTGTGAGTTTGGTAAATCCTCTGCCATCTACTCTTACAACCATGTAAGTATCCGGTAACACACAATAATCATGTGTTGTTTCGAAAATGCGCATTTTCGTGTCTAATTCATCAAATTTCATCGCTATACTCCTCTATTATAAATTCTCCTTCTTGATTAATATGTACATAAAAAAGCTCATCAAAACCTTCTTCCATGTTTGGCAGCTCTAATTTGGCATAAGTGCTTTTTAATGCAACAGACGGCAGATTTTCGCTGCCTTCTCTCTTGCCGTTACGTTCTAAAGCTTCGGCTATACTTGACTTAAAATAATAACCAACAACTTTGCATCTTTCATTTTTTGCCATAGTAATATATTTTTTTCTATCGCTGACCGTAGGATTGGTGTTATCAATAACAAACGGTTGCTTCGCTTTTAAACACGCTTCTATAAGTATTTTTTCTCTGTTTCTGGTTTTTAGCATATCTAAATTGATTCTTATATGAGACTTATAAAACTTTCTCTTATAGAATTCACTTTTTCCTACAGCCTGAATCCCCATAAAAACAATCATCTCCATTTGCGATTCACTCCTGATTTCTATAAAATAGGTACTAATGTTAACGTATCCCCGACCGATCTGGTATGCTATTACAATACTATATCATATTGCTCATTATAAGACAATGGATTTTCGCGGGAAGCAATAAAAAAGCCAGCAAACCCTGATGTTTGCTGGCTTTTCTTTAGCAGGGGAAGAGGGGATCGAACCCCCGTTAACGGTTTTGGAGACCGCCGCACTACCGCTGTACTATTCCCCTAAATTGCTGCCAGATGCTATTATAGCACAACAGGATGCTATTTAGCAAGTAGAAAAATAAAGTTTTCTAAAGTTTGTCATAGGAAATGAAATAAAAATAGATATTAAATAAAGTTTAATTAACAATTGACATATTATTAAAGATAGTTTATATTGTACATATAGATATAATAACGTAAAAAGACTAATAAATATAATAAAAGTATAAAATATACCTAAATATGTATCGGGAAAAGGAGTGATTGATTTGAATTCTAAGAAAAGAAGCAGATATGCATATTTCTATATTTTACCATTTTTTATAGTTTATTTAATATTTAGTGTATTTCCAATTATCTACTCATTTGTACTAAGCTTCTGTGATATGGATTTTCTGTCTGGGAAGTTTACCTTTACGGGTATTGATAACTATAAAAGGATGATTGCATCGGGATATTTTTTCAAGTCAATCCTGAACACATTACTGATATGGATTATGTCTATTATACCGCAGTTGACAATCGCCTTTATATTAGCATTGATTCTTTGCAACAAATGGTTCAGGGGAAGATTCCTGTTAAGGAATATCTATTATTTTCCGAATCTGGTAACGCCTGTAACCATCGGTCTTTTGTTCGGCGCATTGTTTTCTTATCCCGGCGGTGCAGTTAACAACATTATAACAGCATTGGGGCTGGAGGCAGTAGATTTTCAAAATCATCAGATGCTTGCAAGAGTGGTAATTGCAATTGCAATATGTTGGAAGAACTTTGGCTTTAACATTATTTACTTTACAGCAGGTATCAATTCCATCTCCGATGATGTTATGGAAGCAGCAGAAGTGGATGGAGCTAATGCATGGAAACGAATCACAAAAATAACGATTCCGCTGATGAAGCCGATTCTGATCTATGTTATGGTAACATCCATCATCGGGGGATTGCAGATGTTTGATGAGTCAAAGCTGGTATTTACCTCCGTACCGGGAGACGCGACCACTACTATGGTTAAATATATGTATGATTCTGCATTTGTAAGATTCCAGTTCGGTTATGGTGCTTCCATTGCGTATGGAATATTTGTTATCATTGCGGTTTTCAGTGTATTTTCCCTGATTGTGACAAGGGACAAGAAAGATGAATATGGAAAGGTAAACAAACGAAAGGTAAACAAACGAAAGGAGGGGAAGGCATGATAAACGAAAAAGATAATTTCATATTATTGGCTAAGATAAAGAAAACTGCTTGCAGAGGATTTATTTACTTATTTGCTTTTTTTCTGGCAGCGGCAGCGTTTTTCCCTTTTTTCGTTATGATAATTTCGGCGACGCATGACAATTATAATATTGTCGCCAGAGTGAATGTCATTCCCGGCAATCGTCTGGACGAAAATTTTGCCAGACTGACTCAGAATATTGAGTTATACCGCGGAATTATGAACAGTCTGCTTCTGGCTGTCAGCGTTACTTTGATCCAGAACTATTTTACAATGATGGCGGCTTATGCATTTTCAAAGTTTGAGTTTAAAGGAAAGAATATCCTGTTTTCTGTAGTGCTTGTGGCCATGATGCTGCCTGGTCAGCTTGGAATCATTGGTTTTTATAAAGAAATTCAGGCAATGAAGTTACTGAATAATTATTTTACCCTAATTGTGCCGACAATAGCGAATTGTTTTGCTGTATTCTTCTATAAACAATACATAGACGGTGCGATGCCCAATGAATTGATTGAAGCGGCTATAGTGGACGGCTGCGGTGAGATGGCAATCTATCACAAGCTGGTTATTCCTCTGGTAATCCCGGCGCTTGTGACACAAGGTGTCATGACATTCATCGGAACCTGGAATAGTTACCTTACACCGCTGATTGTCCTGAATGACAAGAAGAAATTTACACTGCCCCTGATGATTGCAACTGTGAGGGATGCTACTCATGCGGATTATGGAGCCCAGTATGTAGGTATGCTGGTATCTGTCATACCCATGGTAATTGTGTTCTGCTTTGCATCTAAAGTCATTATGGAGAAGATTTCCATTGGAGCAGCTGTGAAAGGTTAAATATTGATATTTTTCAGTGACAGCACTGATAAATATAAAGACACTTTTTAAAATCATACAAGGAGGGTTTAAGGCTATGAAAAAGAAATTCTTATCTATTATTTTGAGCGCAGGTTTACTTGTAAGTGTACTTACAGGATGTAGCGGCTCAACCGGCGAAAAGGCAACAGAGAGCGTGGCAGTCGATACAGAGAGTCCTGCAGCCGGCACAGAAGAATCTGCAGAGGCGGAATCGTCTGCTGAAGAAACGGATGCGGCAGGACTATCAGGAGAACTGATTTATTGGACCTTTACAGACAGTGCTTATAATCTGGTAAAGGCTTTTAACGAAGTATATCCCGATATAATAATCGATGTGCAGGTATTTGGCGGTGACGAATACAAAACAAAGATTCTGACAGCATTGCAAAGCGGCGATAACGTACCGGATATTTTTGATCTGGAAGAGAACTATATGTATGAATTCCTGGATAGTGATTTGATTGCTGATCTTTCCTATATGAACATCGAAGAGCTGACACAGGGTTATTATGATTTCCAGGCGGCAGGAATGAAAGATACTGCCGGCAATTATAAGTGCCTGTGCTTCCAGTCTTCGCCGGTAGGCTTCTGGTACTTAAGGGATGCATGTGAAGAATGGCTGGGAACAAGTGATCCGGATGAAATATCCGCAATGCTTTCCGATTGGGAGACGATTATAGCAAAAGGCGAAGAGGTATACGAAAAATCCAACGGAACGGTCTCCTTATGGCCCAATATCACAGAAATGGTTAAAGTGGATGCTTTTTCCTTTGACCCTCTTGTAAGGAATGGTAAGCTGGAAATCACAGAGGATTGGACAGGGCTTATCGACAGTATGCGTGTTATGTACAATACCGACGCCAATGCAGAATTGGGCAGTTGGGGTTCTGAATGGGCAGCGGCATGGAATAACGGAACCCTTCTGTTCAGGGTCATGCCTTGCTGGGATTTCTTTACAGACTGGGATGCAAATACAGGTAATGTGGGGATTGCTACTCCTTTTCATGCATCATATGAAGGAGCAACAGGACTTTGTGTATATAACAGCTCTGAGAATAAGGATTTGGCTGCTGTATTCCTGGCTTACGTTGCTTCTGATGACTTTCAGAGAATCAATATGGAAGAGTATAATCAGGTACCGGCCAGCAAGAAAGTATGTGATGAGCTTTCCGAAGGTTTTGCAGCCGATAATTTTGGCGGACAGAATCTGTTAAGAACATACAGTCAGATTTGTGATAAGGTTGTTGGAATTACACCGGATAAATATACACGTTCTACACAAAACCTCTTCCAAAAAGCGGCAACAGATGGTATAAAGGAAGGACAGGACAATGATACGATAATTAATAACTTCAAGAAAGAACTGGCAGACCAGTATCCTGAAGTCATAATTGAGTAAATAAGGATGTGCTGAATAATATGCCAGGAGTGTGGGAAGATGGGAGAACAAAGCAATCAGGTTCAACTTAAGAATTTTAACAGAAGGACTGTTCTGAATTACATCAGGAAAAACAGAACTGCAACCAAGGCAGGACTTGCTGCGGCAACTGGTCTGACATTCATGGCGATCAAGAAGATTCTGGAGGAGCTGATGGAGCTTCAGCTGATCCGCTGTGACGATATGGAAACAGGCGGCATGGGAAGACGCGCAGTTACCTATGCGGTGAATGAAACCTATAAATATACCGTAGGCGTACATATCAATAAATTTGTTACCAGTATTGCATTACTGGATCTGCGCGGGGAAATCCAGGTGGTGGAACGGTTTGCCATGCAGCAGGAGTTCATGAACCAGAATGCTTTTATGGAAAGGCTTGTTGAATCCATCAAAAATGTTATCAGTAAATCAGGAGTCGGCAGGGAAAAGGTGCTGGGAATCGGCGTAGGGGTTCCGGGACCAGTGGACACGGATAATGGAGTAGTCTTAACACCGCCCAATATTCCCATGCTGAACTATCTGCCTTTAAAGGAGATTCTGGAACAAAAAACAGACTGCAGCGTATATGTTCATAAGGATACCAATGTAATATCTTTTGGTGAGTACTGGTATGGAGATGGAAGAACAGCATTTCATGAAAGAAAAGCATTCCATGATCTTGCTTATGTGGATGTGGATATGGGTATTGGTTCCGGTCTGATTATAGATGGGAAGATTAATATCGGTGCAAACAGCATTGCAGGAGAATTCGGTCATATTACCATAGACATCAATGGTCCTGTGTGTAACTGCGGTAACAAAGGCTGTCTGGAAGCCATGAGTTCCGGTCTTGCCGTATTAAGAGAATTGAAAAGCCAGCTGGAAAAGGAGCCGGAGCATCCCTTGTATGCAAGAAGGGATGCCCTGGTAATAGAGGATGTATTTGATATGGCGGGAAAAAAGGATTTACTCACCATTTCCATATTGAACCAGTCGGCATTTTATTTAGGAGTTGCTGTCAGCAATCTGATCAATATACTGGACCCGCAAATCATAATTCTGGGCGGTATTCTGATCCAAAAATATCCCCGATACTTTGATGTTGTCAGCAATGTGGCGAATTCCAGGAAAGTAAAGGGCGCTAAGGAAAATATGCTGGCAATATCCAAACTGGGAGAAAATGCCGGTGTCATTGGTGCCGGAGAGATTGTTGCGGACAACTTCTTTAATAAAAGGGTGAATGAAATTTTTATTAAAAATGCAAAAGACATTTCGTGCCAGGAAGCAACTTGAAGATATAAGGTAAAGACAATCATGAGATTAATAGGAATTGATATTGGAACGACATCCATCTGTCTTGTATGCTTTGAGAAAGACAGTATACGTCCGTTACTGATTTTGAGAAGGCAGAATGTTTTTCTTCCGGGAACCTTTGAACAGGATCCGGAAGAGATAATCAATAAGGTCATCGGATTACTTGCAGAGGTACCGGCAGCAGGAATAGAAATGGAGACAATTGATGCCATAGGCATTTCCGGCCAGATGCATGGAATCCTGTATGTGGATCAGGAAGGCAGGGCTGTGTCTCCATTTTTCACATGGAAGGATGAAAAAGGTAAGCAATATTTCAGGGACGGATATAGCTATGAAAGGTATCTGGAGAGCCGGACAGGGTATATGATGTGCGCCGGGTTTGGTATGGTAACGCATTTTTACCTGAAAATGAATGGGATGATTCCGGAAACAGCGCTGAAAGCTGCGGGTATCGGAGATTATCTGGCTATGCGCCTTACCGGTCGTAAAAGTCCACTGACGGATATAACCATGGGAGCCGGTTTGGGAGGCTTTGACTTAAGGAAAAGAGATTTTGACTTTGTTATGCTTAAGCAGGCCGGTGTGGACACATCATTTCTGCCGCAATTAAGCAGGCCGGGGGAAATGGCCGGTTATTACCTGGGAATACCGGTCAGCCCCGCATATGGGGATAACCAGGCAAGTTTTTACGGTGCACTGGACAAACCGGAGGTACAGATAAGCATCAATGTAGGAACAGGAGCTCAGGTTTCTTTGTTTGACAGACATTTTATGCAGACAGACATGGCAGATATCCGGCCTTTCTTTCACAAAGGCTTCTTATATGTGGGAGCTTCTTTGAACGGCGGAAAGGTTTATGAGAAGCTGGCGGCTTTTTTTGAAGAGACGGTTTTTGCATTTACAGGCTTGAAAATAAATGCATTTGAACAAATGTCCCGTCTGGGAGGAGAGATAAAGGAAACAGACCTTATGATCAGACCATCTCTGTATGGCTTCAGGGGAATGGATGAGAGTGCCAGAGGACAGGTGGAAAACCTGACCGCCGATAATTTCCATCCGGCAGGTATAATCAGGGGTTATGTAAAGGGAATGGCCGATGAACTTTATCAAATATATGAGAAATTTCCGGATGAGATGAAAAAGAACCGGAAAGAAATAATAGCCAGCGGAAACGGTATACGAAAAAACCTTCTATTGGCAGAAGAGGTGGAAAAAAGGTTCGGTATGCCTGTGGTTCTGAAGGATATGGAAGAAGAAGCGGCTGTGGGAGCTGCACTGGCAGCATCAGCATGTCTGTTATGAGGAGAATTTGGAGGTAACACAATGCAGGTTATAGTAGGAATAGATATAGGAGGAACAAAATGCGCGGTGTCCTTTGCCAGGCGGCAGTCCGATCATATCGCATTTCTTGATAAAGCCGGGATGAAGACCGAAACAGAAGATTTTAATAAAGCCATGGAAGGATTTATCCGGATAATCAGGGAGAAATTCCGCAAAAATCCTGAATGGATGCTCATAGCCATCGGTATTTCCTGCGGCGGACCGCTGGATGCTGAAAAAGGCCTGATTCTGGCACCTCCCAATTTATTGAAATGGGATAAAGCAGATGTATATACGCCTCTGAAAAAAGCTTTCGGCGTACCTGTTATGCTTCAGAATGATGCAGATGCCTGTGCCCTGGCGGAGTGGAGCATGGGCGCCGGAAAAGGATGTAAAAATATGGTTTTTCTGACCTTTGGGACAGGAATGGGAGCCGGTCTGATTTTAAATAATGAGCTTTACAGCGGAACAACCAGCATGGCTGGGGAGATCGGTCATATCAGGCTGGAAGAAGACGGACCTTTTGGATATGGAAAATATGGCTCCTTTGAAGGTTTCTGCAGCGGCGGCGGCATTGCAAATCTGGGCCGCATGAAAGCGGAAGAGGCCCTGAAAGCAGGGAAAACGTCTCTTTTTTGCAAGAATGAAGAAGAACTGGACAGTATTTCCAGCAAAACAATTGCTGATGCCATGGAGCAGGGAGATGAGCTTGCCACAGAGATATTCCATATCGTAGGCAAGTATCTGGGCCGGGGGCTTTCCGTAATTATTGATATATTGAACCCGGAGATGATTGTGATCGGAAGTATCTATGCAAGGCAGAAGGATGTGCTGGATCAGAAAATGATGGAAGTCCTGGAGGAAGAAACACTTCCGGTTTCCAGAAAGGCATGCAGGATAGTTCCGGCAAGCCTTGGAGAAATGATCGGGGATTATGCGGCGATTTCCGTAGGGATCAAGGCATATCAGGATTCTTCCAGGTTTTCTTGAGGATTGTTTGTGCCGCCGGAGATAGCCGGAAGGCATGACGGTGATTGGAGGCGTAAGTATGAAGCTTTTGAAAAATATATATCAGGTGGGAGGTCCCGGTCTGACTCATTTTTTTGATGCAACTGTTTATCTTATGACAAGAAAAGAAGGCTGTTTCCTGATTGACTGCGGTACGCCGGAGGGTTATGAGCAGATTAAGGACAATATCCGTAAAACCGGTGTGAATCCGGCGCAGATTCAGTTTATCCTGGGAACCCACGGGCATTATGACCATGTGGGAGCAGCCCATCTGTGGAAGGAAGAGTTCGGGTGTATGCTTTATCTGCATGAGCTGGATAAAGAACAAGTGGAAAAGGGTGATTCCGTTAAAACATCGGCAGCAATATTATACGGAACCGAATCGGTTCCCAGCAGAGTCGACGGATTAATCAAAGAAGGTGATATTTGGGAAGGTGACGGCATGTTCGTGGAAGCTTTATATACGCCCGGACATACCATGGGTTCTGTGTGTTTTGACGTGACAGCAGGAGAATACAGGATACTTATTGCAGGAGATACCATCTGGGGAGGTTACAGTGAGAAAATCGGTTCCAGTGAGGAAGCCTGGCGTGAGACACTTGATAAGATAACATCCAGACATTATGACTTCTACACATTCGGACATGTGAATACGCAATTGATTGCCGATGCGGATGTACGGCTGGAAGAAGCAAAGAGGGCTTTTGCAAATTACTATAATCCATGGTTCAAGAATTTCTACGAAACCTATAAATATTAAATGTGAGTATGCGTATTCAACCTATTGATTTTGAGTCCGCCGAAGGCGGAGATGGGGTGTAAATATGGAAAAAAACAAAACCTTATATATGATCGGCAATGCCCACATTGATCTGGTGTGGCTGTGGCAGTGGCAGGAAGGCTTTCAGGAAGTAAAAGCCACCTTCCGGTCTGTGCTGGATAGAATGAAGGAGTATGATGATTTCTTTTTTACAGGCAGCTCTGCCGTCTGTTATGAATGGGTGGAGGAAAACGAACCCGCCATATTTGAAGAAATCAGGGAAAGAGTAAAAGAAGGCCGCTGGGCCATAGTGGGCGGCTGGTGGGTGCAGCCGGATTGTAATGCCCCCGGCGGTGAATCCTTTGTACGCCAGGGGTTGTATGCCCAGCGTTATTTTCAGGAGAAGCTGGGTGTCACTGCCCGTACCGGTTATAATGTGGACAGCTTCGGACATAACGGCATGCTTCCTCAGATACTGAAAAAATCAGGTATGGATCATTATGTATTTATGCGTCCCAGCAGACATGAAAAGGGACTGGAGGGAGATACCTTTATCTGGAAATCCAATGACGGATCGGCAGTGACGGCTTTTCGTATTCCCTTTGAATACTGTACCTGGCCGAAAGGGCTTAAGGAACACATAGTAAGATGCGCCGGAGAAATCAAGAACCCGGGAGGAAGCATCATGTGTTTTTACGGTGTGGGTAACCATGGAGGCGCTCCTACCAGGCTTAATATCGACAGTATTCATGAGCTGAATCAGGAAGCGGATATGCCGGATCTTATTCTGTCTGCGCCGGACAGATACTTTGAAGATGTGAAAAAGAGCGGAAGGAAGCTGCCTGTGGTATATGGAGAATTGTTCCATCATTCCAGCGGCTGCTACAGTGCCCATTCAGAGATAAAACGGCTGAACCGTCTGGCAGAAAACCGGCTTATTATGGCAGAGAAGCTGTCGGTGGCAGCCAAAACCTGGTCAAACGGCAAATATCCGCTGGAAAAATATACAGAAAGCTGGAAGCGGGTTCTCCTCAATCAATTCCATGATATCATGGCGGGCACTTCCATTGAACCGGCTTATGAGGATGCCGGGGAGAGTTATGGCTGGGCACTGGATACAGCAGCCAGAGGCCTGAATGCAGCAGTACAGTCAATTTCCTGGCATATCAATATCCCCATGGAAGAGGATATGAAACCCATTGTTGTCTTTAATCCCAATGCCTTCCCGGATAAATTTGAAGTGGAAATGGAATCATCCGGTCTGAAGGAAAACATGATTCTGGTTGATGACATGGACCGGCAGATTCCGCTGCAGACCATCCAGTCAAAGGCTTCCAGTAACGGACGTACCAGACTGGTATTTATTGCCGATCTGCCGTCCCTGGGATACCGGACATACCGCCTGGTCGTCAGGGAGTCTGTAAAGAGCTTTCCGAATGTGGAAAGCAGCAATACCATGGCTGAAAACAGATGGTTCCGGGTGGAAATTGATGAGGAAACGGGATATATCACCTCCCTTTTCCAGAAAAATGACGGCACTGAATATTTTAGCAAACCGGCGGCAGTACCGGTTGTCATGGAGGATAAGAGTGATACCTGGTCCCATGGTATCCGCATCTTCAACAGGAAAAAAGGGCAGTTTAAAGCAGTTTGTGTAAAAAGAACAGAATGGGGACCGGTAAAAAGTGTCATACGTGTGACAAGCACCTATGGAGATTCCCGTATGATACAGGATTTTTCCATATACAGGGAGCTGGATTATATCAATGTGAGGACGACTGTGGACTGGCATGAAAAATGGTCTGTACTGAAGCTGTCTTTTCCCATGAAGCTGAATTACCTGCGTGCTACATGGGAGATTCCATATGGCACTGTACAAAGGGAACCGAATGGAGAAGAGTTCCCCATGCAGAACTTCCTGGATGTGGAGGGCACCAATCCGGGCCAGACAACGGTAGTAAACGGGCTTTCATTTTTAAGTGACGGAAAATCGGCAGCGGACATTGAAGGCAGAGAGGTATCCCTGACAATTTTAAGAAGCCCTGTTTATGCCCATCATGAACCTTATGAACCAGATGAAAATCTGGATTATGTTTTTTTGGATCAGGGTATACAGCATTTCAACTACGGATTGTATCCTCATAACGGAAGCTGGGAAGAAGCCCGGACCGTAAGAAGAAGCAGACAAATGAATGAGAAGCCCACGGCTCTTTTTGAGACTTGTCACAAAGGGGAACTTCCCCAGAAAAGCTCTTTCCTTCAGGTATCGGCAGAAAATGTGCTGCTCACTGTCATGAAGGAAGCAGAAGACAGAAGCGGGGATGTGATTCTGCGTATGGTGGAAACCGCAGGACGGTCCTGTGAGGCGGTTGTTGTCATCCCTGCTTTAAGCAGAGAGCTTACTCTTTCATTCACCCCTTTTGAGATAAAGACGGTGAGAGTTCCTGTTCAGGAGAACTTACCGGTACAGGAAAATAACCTGCTGGAGGTTAACCTTCCCATGGAGGATAAGGAGTAAAATGGACTATTTACAACGTTTGTGCGAAAGATATCCGGCATTGAACGGGATGAAGGAGGACATCGCTGCGGCCTTCGGGATTATGAAAAATACTTATACCGGCGGCGGAAAGCTGTTGATATGCGGAAATGGAGGCAGTGCTGCCGATTCGGAACATATAGTCGGAGAATTAATGAAGGGATTATATAAAAAGCGCCCTTTAAAGGAAAAAGAAAAGGAGCAGTTCGGAAGGCTTTCAGATCATTTACAGGGAGCCCTGCCTGCTATTGCCCTGACGGGGCATGCGGCATTATCCACCGCATTTTTAAATGATGTGGACCCTCAGATGGTGTTTGCCCAGCAGGTATATGGATATGGCATGGAAGGGGATACCCTCATTGCCATGTCAACATCCGGTGATTCCCGGAATGTATTGAATGCAGCAAGGGTGGCAAAGGCAAAAGGCATGAAGGTGATTGGCTTTACCGGACATGGCGGCGGCCTGCTCAGGGAAATGTGTGACATATGTCTTGTTGCTCCCGGCAGCATTACCGCAGATATCCAGGAGTACCATCTGCCGATTTATCATACTTTATGTGCCATGCTGGAAGAATATTTTTTTCCGGATGCATTATAGGTTCCAATTGTATGTTCAATCAGATCTAAGTTCCAATTACATTCAATCATTGACATGAGATATAAAAGGAGTTAATGTAAATTAAGGCACAAGGAGAACTGTATGAGAATAGAACCAATGAATCATGCATACGCGATGGAATATATCAACTGGAAATATATGCCCCCTTATGAGTTTTACAATATACCTCCCGGCGGAGTTGAGGAAACACTGGAAGAAATCTTTGGAACCAGTGGAATGGATTATTATTCAGTTCTGGATGAAGACGGAACCCTGTTTGGGATGTACATGTATTCTTTTTGCGATGGAACAATGAATATTGGGCTTGGGATCAGACCAGCATCATGCGGTCAGGGAAACGGTAATGATTTTGTAGGGACATGTATTTCCTTTGGACGGGAAAAATATGCGTATACTGGTGTGATACGGCTGATGGCAGCAGATTTCAACTTAAGAGCCATTCACCTGTACCGCTCTGTCGGATTTGCAGAAACGGGACGCATTGATAAATTATCATATGGTACACCTGTTACTTTTGTTCTTATGGAATCAGAGAAAGTGTAAGCCGTTTCATGCAGGCAACATAAAGAAGGGAGGCATTATGCAGGATAAGTATAGTATCATAGATGAAACAAATTGGAAGAGAGCTATACATTGTCAGGTTTTCAGAGACAGCATAGAACCATCTTATTGTGTAACCTTTGAGTTGGATATCAGCAATTTTCTATTCTGGGTAAAAGAAAGGAATTACTCCTTTACCTTTTCATTCATTTATGCAGTTGCAAAATGTGCAAATGAAATTGAGGAATTCAGGTATCGGTTTCTGGAAGGAAAAGTTGTACTCTTTCATAAGATAAATACAGCTTTTACTTATATAAATCCAGAAACGGAGTTGTTTAAAGTGGTAAATGTGGAAATGAAAGATACGCTGGAAGAATATATTACAATTGCAAAAGAAACTGCAGAGAACCAAAAGGAGTACTTTACCGGCCCGCAGGAAAACGATATATTTCAATTCTCGCCATTCCCATGGGTATCCTATACTCATATTTCTCATACGATTTCCGGCAGAAAAGATAAAGCAGCACCAACATTTGATTGGGGAAAGTTTAGAGAGCAGAACGGTAAAATTTTTCTGCCATTTTCTGTGCAGGTACACCATTCTTTTGTGGATGGGATACATATTGGCAGGCTGGCTGATTCTTTGCAGAAGTATCTGAATGAGCATGAAAGCGAACGAAGCTCCTGAAAAATTAATAAAAGTTATATATTTTATAAAAAGCTTGGAAAATTAATTTTTCGAAGTTTTTTTATGTAAACTATGGAAACTATTGTGTTTCATAATTTAATAAATATGAGAGATACTAACTATATAAAAAAATTAAAAAAGTACTCCGCGAAACCAGATATTAGTAACACTGGATAAATCTGGTTTTGCGGATAAAATTTTGCACAGAAATGCGCAGATGGGAGCACCTATGAAGAGTTTGATACATCCTGATGATAAATATAAAATGAATTGGATAATGGGAAATAAAGAATGGGGAACGGTGACCTGTCCGCCCTCTGTCAATTGTGAGTGTTCATCCTGGAAGGAAGAGGATTATATAAAGGAAAAATATAGGTTTACCAATATAACATCTGAGAGAACAGTAATACAATGTGGAGATATTTCAATATACACACCATTTAGTGATGATTATGAAAATTCTGATATTTGTATGACTAACCGCTGTCATGCCCATGTCTGGTGCGGGGGTGATGTCAGCTATATATTAGGACTGCGGATGGGAGGAGAAGCACCACATTTTGGATTGTCTCTGTTAAAAGGAAGTCTTGGGGCTTATAGTATTGAACGCAGGGAAAATGTAGAAGCCAATGAAAGAGGAGATATTTTACTGCACCCTTCCTCTTTTTCTCTGGAACCTGGTGAAAATTATGAATTGGAATGGGTTTTGTTCTGGCATAGCGGAGAATGGGATTTTTTCCGGAAGCTTAAGGAGTTCGGCCGGTTTATTGATGTGAAGGCAGAACGTTTTGTGTACGAACAGCAGCAGATGGTAAATATTAAACTCTTTCCGTCCTTTGCTTTCACCCCGGAGGATGTTGTTATTAAGCGAAATGGCAGTTTCATAAATGTAGATGCCACAGAGAGAATGATATGTATTAATGAATATCCTGAAGCACCAGGGGCTTATGAATATCAGATTGAGATCGGAGGCGTGCATACGGTATGCCGGATTTATGTACAGATATCTCTTGAAAAGCTGGTAAAAAAGCGTTGTCGGTTTATTACGAAAAACCGGCAGTATTTCAGTGCAGATTCCCGATCGGACGGGGATTTTCTGATTTATGACAAGAAATCCCATAAGCGGCATTATGATTGCCCGGATAACAATAATGTAGGGAGAGAACGGATTGGAATGGGGGTATTGCTTGCCTCGTATCTGCAGAACAATCGTGATGACGATATTATGGATAATCTGAGATCTTATATCCGTTTTGTATATCGGGAACTTTATGATGAGAAAACGGGAGAGGTATTTGATGATGCAGGCAGGGACAATACATCTCAAAGCCTGTGCAATTATCCATGGATGGCACAGTTTTTCATTGAATTGTATCTTTTGTTTGGAGATAAAAAATATATTGAAGATGCTTACAATGTAATGAAATATTATTATGAACACGGCGGGCTTAAATATTACGACCTGGAAGCACCAATGGCAGAGTTGATTTACTATATGGAAGTTATGGGTATGGACAAGGAGATTCGCAGTATGAAGCAATACTATTATCAGCAGGCCCGATATATTGTTAACAATGGTACCCACTATCCCACAGAGTGTGAGAAATTCGGACAATGTATTGTTGCATCTGCTGCCAGGCAATTGCTGAAATTCTATATTGTACAGAGAGAAAAACATTTTCTGGCAGTTGCGGAAGAGCATCTCCAGTTATTGTCTCTGTTTAATGGAACCCAGCCTGATTACCGGATGTATGAATGCGCGGTCCGTTATTGTGATAATCAGGGTTTTGGAAAGTGCAGGATCACCGGGGATGATTTTCCTCATTGCTGGAATGCTGTGACAGGAGCCGCTTTTGAAAATTATGCCGCCATAATCGGCAAGGAGGCATTGTGGAAAAAGGCGGAGGTCTGTTATTCTGTGGCACTTAGCTTGTTTGAACCAAATGGAACAGCACATACTTCAGATATGCGGCCCCAAACTGTAAATGGTGAAGAATGCAAAAGACCAGATCTTTGGGCAAATAATCAGGATTGGGCTTTGTATCACGCCTGGAAATATCACATGAAAAAGATGAGATCGGCTTAGTGTACCGACACATTCACATCAGTATGTTAATTTACACAATCAAGAAGCCCACAGAATTAACTGTGGGCTTCCCGATTGTGTAAAAGGGGAATTCTTCCGGAATTCTACTATATAGCGGTTCGGCGTCTCCACCGAACAAACATAGTATAAAACAAATATGCTCGTTCGTCTATAACTATATTGATGGAAAATAAAAAAATAATGTCGAATTAATAAGATAAATGTAAAATGCTGTTATTATTTTCACAATAAAATGATACTGGTACATTTAATTAAAGTATGATAAAATGAAAACGAATGTTGTAAAAAGAGGCGGAGGTGCTGAACGTGGAAGATCTTGAATATAGACAACAGCTTGTCCGGGACTATATGAAGTCTGCAGGACCATTATTCAGATATATACCCTGGCTGGAGAAAAACGCGGGAAGCGCGTCCAGTTCTAATTTCAAAGGACAAGACATTGAAGAAAATTCTATTACCTTTCCGGTGTACGACAGTATGCTGATGACATTTGTCAGAGAGGCGTCCGAATGCAGCTTGATGGATCGCAATTATCCTTATATATATACCCGGAATCACATTAAGACACATGATGATGAGCGTCGTCTGATTGACCATGCCACAATTACCGAGTGGGGGATACTGTCAGGAATATTGTCCAAATATATACTGGAAGGCAGACAAAAGGGATATATGTGGAACCTGGCGGTGAAAGAAAGGATATTTCTGCTGACCCTTAAGAAGATGAAGCTGATATTAGAGTATTGGGATAAGCCGGTTGATATAGGATAAGACAGGCTGCAGTTCAATGTCTGCTGCTTCGTATGAAGGAGATAAGACTGAATTGTAACCAGGGCGTGGATGGAGAGTACGTAATGGGCGAGAAATCAGCACAGAAAAAAAGATACATATTGGAAAAATCCAGGCAGGTATTTGTAGAAAAAGGATTTAAAAAGGTTACTATGAAGGACATCGTTGAAATCTGTGAAATCAGCCGCGGCGGTTTATATTTATATTTCAACAGTACCAACGAAATCTTTCTGGAAGTACTGAAGCTGGAATCAGAAGAAGCAGATGATGTTTTTTCTGACAATATTACAGAAGATGCCACAGCAGCGGATATTCTGATTCTGTTTTTAAGAGAGCAGAAGAAAGAGCTTTTACGTAAAGCCAATACGCTGACCCAGGCGATTTATGAATTTTATTTTGAAAATGAGCTTACGAAAAGGGATAATATATTAAAGAGACAGTTTGATGCGGCTGTTAAGATTATCCATAAGCTCATAGAAGCCGGTGTGGATAATGGAGAATTTTATTGTGAGGATTGTGAAGGTACTGCCAGAAATATCATGTTTGTACTGGAAGGCCTGAAGATATACGCCCAGACCATTGGAGTTACAGAAAGTGCGGTTGACCGTGAACTTTCCTATATTCTGAGCGGACTTGGTGTAGAATTATAAAGTGCTTTGGAGGAGCTAAATGGGTAGTGTAAGACGTATTTATGTGGAAAAGAAAGTGCCTTTTGCGGTAAAGGCTAAGGAACTGAAAGAAGAGCTGCGTAATTATCTTGGTATTGGAAATGTGGAATCGGTCAGGGTTTTTATGCGGTATGATGTGGAGAATATTTCGGATGAGATATTTAAGAGGGCATGCAGGACTGTGTTTTCAGAACCGCCGATTGATGATTTGTATGAGGAAGCCTTGGAAATTCCCTCAGGGAGCCGTGTTTTTTCTGTGGAGTATCTGCCTGGTCAGTTTGATCAGCGTGCGGATTCGGCAGAGCAGTGTATACGCTTTCTGAATGAAGATGAAGATCCCACAGTGAAAACAGCGGTGACATATCTGATCACAGGTAATCTGACGGAAGATGAATTTTCCAGGATTAAGTCATATTGCATTAATCCGGTAGATTCCAGGGAGACCGATATGGTTAAACCGGAAACGCTGATTGCTGTATTTGAAGAACCGGAAGATGTGGCTGTTCTTACGGATTTTTGCAAAATGGATGATGATGCATTTATGGATCTGTATGATTCACTGGGACTGGCTATGACCAGTAAGGATTTTTTGCATATACGTAAATATTTTAAGGAAGAGGAAAAACGTGATCCCTCTATGACGGAGATCCGGGTGCTGGATACGTATTGGTCAGATCACTG
>Ga0153941_1000317_pt1 | contig 21646 bp, 27 predicted proteins | sample TSNJ025MetaG_FD_104733 | JGI IMG/M metagenome (GOLD analysis project Ga0153941, IMG submission 104733) | Attine ant fungus gardens microbial communities from New Jersey, USA - TSNJ025 MetaG | ecosystem: Host-associated > Fungi > Mycelium > Unclassified | place: USA: New Jersey, Brendan T. Byrne...
AAGTCAAATCATGTGACAAGGTCAGGTGATCATAGAACATTCTGGAAAGAACATGTGACCACAGGACTCTAGGGTACAGCCACTGTAGTAGTAGTATAAGTAGGGCTGCAATCCAACAAAGAATTCTATCGAGTTCTTCTTGAACATCTACCTAGGGTGATTGCTAAGGACATTCACTGTCCATTGATAACAAATTGGTGATTAGCTTGATCACTGATCTTTTTGGATAGCAGGCCCTAGCTGTAAAGAGGACTTGGTAGTCAGTTAGGGACTACCAGTAGAGACTTGGTACCAAACCCAGATATCATGTTCAAGACCTGACCTAGCAATTGGGTAGTGTTGCTTAGTAGAGTACTTGTACCTTTTTGATTAGTAGAAACCTTGTGCTAAGGGTGCATTGTTATCCATATACATAGAGGAATAGTATTGACCCCTTAAGAAGGTGCTATTAGAGTAGAGATCCTCTTCTTGAGGTGATTGTTTACTATTTGATTAGGGCAGTAGTTAGTATGGCAGTAGGAGTCTGATTGGGTGAAGATCTTGCACCCCAACAGATATAGTTGTAATTAGTAAAATCCAAAAAATTCCTATTCTACTTCAAAGGGCATAACACTATATCTCTTGAACAATATAACCAACTTATGAGCAACATGCTCAATCAACAGCAAACCCTCACCAAATTAAGGGCAGAACTGGAAGAAAGAGAAAAAAGAAAGTGTTTTGGTTGCAAAGGGTTCAGGTACCTGGCCTGTAACTGCAGGAAATGGAGGGAGGTGGAAAAAGAAAGGCCTATTTCCCATAATAAGTTTGAGATGTTGGCAAGTAGAGTAATGAGGTATAGTGTAAAGGAGGAAGTAAAAGTGAGGAGGCAGAAGAAGAAGGAACTGCAATATTTTAGATGTTAGGAGGTAGAACACTTCAAGTGGGACTGTCTGATGGCAATAGCAGAGAAGAAGATACAGAGAGAGGAAGAGGTAGCATATGTGACTAGACCACAAAAGGCACAGCAAAGACTGGTGTATTCTACATAGGAAAAGGTACAGGAGTACTATGATAAGTAGAGCATGCTTCTGGAAGGCACACTTTTTCTTGATAGAGGATGGGTTACAGAGGAGGTAGTAGTGACCTATGTGGATTGTGGAGAATATGACAGCAGAGGGGTACAGACCCATGAGAATCAAGGACAGGGCTTTCTCCTTGAAATATAAATAAGAAATATATAGTATGACTCTTGCCAGAAAGTATGAAATTGAAGGGAGGAGGAAGCAAAAAGGGAAGAAATAACAAGAGTGCAGTGTGTAGAATGTAGAAGAAAAGATGCTATAGGAAGAAAAGTATTAGAACAAGAAAGGAGAGAGATCTTGCATCTAGAATATAGGATAGAGAAAAAGAAGCTATGGTAGAACTAAGGAGTGGCAGCACACTCTATAGAGAGAAAAGCACAACAGAGTGGTGCATGGACAGAGGTTCCAAGAAGTACACCAAAGAAGGAGAATAAGCAAAGGGATATCAGAAGAATATTCAAAATGTTGAGAGAAGTGTGGCTGAACATTGGAGTAGAGAAAGTAGACACATATAAGGGAGTAACAGTAAAAGCACTCTTGGATAGTGGCACAACAGGAATGTTTATGGACAGAAAAATGGCAGTAAAACATAGATTTAGGTTGCAGAAGTTGGACAAACCAGTGACAGTCAGAAATGTAGATAGTATAAATAACAGTACAGGGGCCATCATACACCAAGTGGAAGTAAATGTATACTACAAAAATCACATAGAAAGGATGAGAATGGATGTATATGACTTGGAAAAGACAGATGTAATACTAGGAATGCCATAGTTACAGGCACACAACCCTGAAATAAATTGGGAAACAGGAGGGATAAAGATGACGAGATGTTTACCTATTTGTAGAAGAAATACAGTAGTAAAGAAGGATGTTGAACAAAGAAAGAAAATTGGGAAGAGAATCAGAGCAGTAGATCAAGCAGATAAAGACAAGTGAAAATAGGCAATAAAGGAAAAGTTTGATAATGAAGTAAAGCTAAACAGAGAGAAAGTAAAAAAGATGGTACCACAAAAATTCCACAAGTGGCTTAAGGTTTTTGAGAAGGCAGAATCAGAAAGAATGCCAGTTAGAAAACCTTAGGACCATGCAATAAATTTAAGGGAAGATTTTGTGCCAAAAAAAGAAAGAACATATTTGATGTTAAGAAAAGAGAAAGAGGAGGTTAGAGAATTTGTGGAGGAACAGTTGAGGAAGAGCTATATTCAACCCTCAAAGTCATCTCAGACTTCACCAGTCTTCTTTATAGGAAAAAAGAATGGAAAGAAAAGAATAGTACAAGACTATAAATATCTTAATAAAGAGATGGTTAAGGACAATTATCCTTTGCCTTTGATTTTAGACTTGATCAACACCATGGGTACAAGAAAGGTATTTACAAAAATGGATTTATGATAGGGGTACAACAATGTACAAATAAGAGAGGGAGATGAGTGAAAGGCTGTGTTTATAACACATCTTGGAGTATACAAACCCACTGTGATGTTTTTTGGTCTCACAAATTCACCAGTGACATTTCAGGCAATGATGAATGATACATTAAGAGATATAATAGACACAGGAGATGTAGTGGTATTCATGGATGATGTGTTAGTAGGAATGGAGGATGAAAAGAAGCATAATGAGGTAGTGGAGGAAATTCTAAGGAGGATGAAAGCAAATAATCTATATCTAAAATCTGAGAAATGTATGTGAAAAGTTAAAGAAATTGACTTCCTAGAACTAGTGATGGGGGCAGATGGTATAAAGATACAGGAAAAAAAAATATCAGGAGTTCTGGAATGACCAAGGTCTAAGATAGTTAAAGATATACAAAAGTTCTTGGGATTAGCAAATTACTACAGGCAATTTGTAAAAGACTTTACCAAGATAGCAAAACCACTGCATAGACTGGTCAGAAAGAACAAGAAGTAGAACTGGGGAGGAAAGCAGGAGAAGGTATTTGAGGAGTTGAAGTAGATATTCATAACATGACCAGTATTAGTGGTACTAGATCTAGACAAGGGAATGAGAGTAGAAGTAGATGTATTAGAGTATACAACAGGAGGAGTGTTATCAATGAAGTATGAAGACAACAAGTAGAGACCAGTAGCCTTTATTTCAAAGTTATTGAATGAAGCTGAAAGAAATTATGAAATTTATAACTGAGAAATGTTGGCAATCATTAAATGCTTAGAGGAATGGAAGCACTTGCTAGAAGGAGCACAAAACAAATTCAAGATTTGGAGCAACCACAAAAATCTAAAATACTTTATGAGTAGTCAGAAACTAAACTATAGACAAGCAAAATGGACCCTGTATCTATCCAGATTTGACTTTACTCTTAAACATATGCCAGGCAGTAGCATGGGAAAGGCTGACAGCCTCAGTAGGCATCCAGACTGCCAAGTAGAGGTGGAGAGAGATAATGAGGATAGAGTATTGGTAAAAAAGGAATGGCTGGAAATTAGAGCAACACAAGTGGTAGAAATTATGATAGAAAGAGTGGATTTATTGGAGAAAATCAAGAAGTCAGATGCAAAAGCTGACAAAGTGATAAAAGCAGTAGAAGAAATAAAGCAAGTAGGAGTAAAGATGTTGAGAGATGAGAAATGGCAAGAGAAAGATAGGCTGTTGTTAAGAGATAAAAAGGTGTATATTCCAAAGAATAAGAAACTGAAGGCAGAGATAATTTAGCTACACCATAATATACTAGTAGAAGAACATAGAGGGTAGTGGAAGACAACAGAGTTGGTTACTAGAAACTTCTGGTGGCCAGGGGTGACAAAAAAAGTCAAGAAGTACATAGAAGGATGCAATGTCTACTAAAGAAACAAGAATTGTACTAAGGCACCAGTAGAGAAATTAATGCCAAATGCAGTACCAGAGAAACCCTAGGCCCATATCACAGTGGATTTTATCACAAAGTTACCATTAGCACAGGAATACAATAGCATACTGGTAGTATATGATAGGTTGATGAAAATGGCATACTTTGTGTCTACTACAGAAAAGACTTTGGTAGAGGGAGTGGCAAGATTGTTCTGGAATAATGTCTGGAAGTTACATGGTCTACTAGAGAGTATTATTATGGATAGAGGAGTGCAGTTTGCAGTAGGGATGATGAAGGAGCTGAACAATATATTGGGGATCAATACAAAGTTGTCAACAGTCTACCACCCACAGATAGATAGGCAGACCAAAAGGATGAATCAAGACTTAGAACAATACCTGAGGATATTCATCAATCACAGGCAAGAGCAATGGCCTGACTGGTTAGCAACAGCAGAGTTTGTATATAACAACAAAGTGCAAACAAGTACAAGAGTGTCACTGTTCAAAGCAAATAACAGACAGGATCCACATATGGGATTTGAGATAAGGAAAAAGGGGAAGTTTGAAAAGACAGCAGAATTTGTAACAAAAATGAAGTAAGTGTATGAGAAAGCAAAAGCAGCATTAAGGAAAAGTTAAGAGGAAATGCAGAAGTATACAGATAGAAAGAGAAGTGAACCAGAAGAGTATAAAGTAGGAGACTGGGTATTACTAATTACAAAAGATCTCAAATATCAAATACAGGGGAGATGATCAGAAAAACTAACAGAATGATTTGTGGGACCTTACAAAGTCAAGAGAATAATTTCAACAAATGCAATCAAACTAAAGTTACCAAGTAGTGTTAAAATACATCCAGTAGTAAATGTCAGCAGAGTACAAAAGTATAGAGATCAAGTAGAAGGCCAGAAAAAGGAATAACCTTTACCAGTAATAATTGAAGGAGAAGAGGAATACAAGGTAGAAAAAATATTAAATAAAAGGAAGTTTAGAGAAAGAGATAGATACCTAGTATGACAGAAGGGTTATATAACAGAAGAAGATACTTGGGAACCAAGGGAAAATCTAGAGAATGTGTGAGAGTTAGTAGATAGGTTTGAGAAAAAATACAGAGAAGAGGCCAGAAGAATAAAAAAAAGAAACTTGGAAGAAGATCGTGAAGAAGAATTACCAGAAAGATATATAGCAAAACTATTGTATAGATAGAATGATAAGAAATTTGATAGGGAATATTGGAGAAGATTGGAAAGGAATTGGAAATAATGGAGATTAGGAAGAGCAAAAGGAAAGGAAATATTAGAAATGATCCAAGAAAAGGATGGAGAAGAGAAAGAAGAAAATAAGCAAGAATTTGAAAGAGATAAGATAGAAGAATGGGATGAAGAAAATGAAATGGGTAATTTACAGGACCCATATAATAAACTATAAAGTCCTCAGAATGAGGACCTTTAGAAAAAGAGTACTGTTATGAGCCACCTTGACTATAACAAAGTACTATAAATAGATTGGACATGAACTGGAGTCAAACCAGTAGCTAATGGACAGCTTGTAGTATTAATAAGAACAAATAGTGTATCTGTATATATAGACTGCAATTAAGCAAGAACTCCATTGAGTTCTCTTTTAACCCTGAAGAACTATCTTGGGCTAAACCCTAGCTTAAGGCTTCTGAGTCAGTTGCTGATAGGTAGCTACCCTAGAAGAAGAGAAAATTGTGAAGTGGATGGTAGACAATAAAGAAAATTGAGGAAGAGAGGAAAAAGTCAAAGCAGACCATAGGAAAATTGAAGAGATAGTACTATATAAATTCCTAAAGTAGAAAAGGATGTTTGGAAAAGTAGAATCAGAAAGGATGCCAACAAGAAAGGTCTGGGATTATGCCATAGATCTTAAGAAGATATTTAAACTATAAAAAGAAAGGATTTACTCTTTGTCCAAAAATAAAAAAGAGGAAGTCTAGAACTTTGTAAATGATCAATTAAGAAAGGAGCATATCAGACCATCAAAATTCCCTCAAATGTCACCAGTGTTCTTTGTGAGTAAAAAGAATGGAAGCAAGAGGATGGTTATAGACTACCATAGTTTAAATAAACAAACTATAAAGAATAACTATCCATTACCATTGATAACAGACTTGGTTGACAATATAGGAAGTAAGAAAGTATTTACAAAGATGGATTTGTGGTGGAGCTTTAACAATGTAAGGATCAAGAAAGAGGATGAATGGAAGGGAGGATTTACAACCCATATAGGGTCCTTCAAACTGACAGCTATGTTCTTCAGAATAATAAATTCACCAGCTACATTCTAGGCAATAATGAATAAAATCCTAAGAGACATGATTAATGAAGGAAAGGTGGTGGCCTTTATAGATGATGTATTAGTAAGGACAGAAACAGAGGAAGAACATAATGAGATTGTGGAAGAAGTACTGAAGAGCTAGATGAGAATGACTTATATGTTAAGCCAGAGAAGTGTGTGTGGAAAGTATGGAAAATTGGGTTTCTGGGAGTTATTATAGGGCCTAATAGAATCAAAATGGAGAAGGAAAAGATAAATGGAGTACTAAGTTGGCCAAAGCCAAATAATATAAAAGATGTCAGAAAGTTTTTAGACCTCACCAACTATTATAGGAGATTTATCAAAGACTTTGCCTGGATAGTAAGACCAATGGATGTGTTGACAAGAAAGGACATAAAGTGGCAATGGAGAAAAGAACAACAGAAAGCATTCAACAAGCTCAAAAGGATCTTTACAACTAGACCAGTATTGGTAGCCCCAGATTTAGATAAAGAATTTAGGATAGAAGTAAATGTTTTAAACTATGCTACTGGAGGAGTACTATCAATGAAATGCTCTGACAAGTTGTAGAAACCAGTTGCTTTCATTTCCAAATCTCTAAGTAATACAGAAAGAAACTACAAGATTCACAACAAAGAAATATCAGTAGTAGTCAGATGTTTAGAAGCATGGAGGCATTTCCTGAAAGAAACAACAATAAAATTTGAGATTTGGACAGACCACAAAAATCTTGAATACTTCATGAAGGCACAAAGGTTAAATAGGAGACAAGCTAGATGGGCTCTATATCTGTCTAGGTTTGACTTTATGCTAAAACACATTCTGGAAAGTAAAATAGGAAAGGCAGATAGCTTGAGTAGAAGACCAGACTGGGAGGTTGGGATTGAAAAGAATAACATTGGTAAAACCAGAATGGTTGGAAGTGAAGAAAACAGAAAGAGTGGAAGGAATAGTGGAAGGAATAGATCTACTGGAGAAAGTGAGACAGTCAAAAGTAAAAGACAACAAAGTGGTCAAAGCAGTAGAAGAGATAAAACAAGTAGGTGTAAAGATGTTAAGAAATAAGAAGTAGAGGGAGATAGACAGTGTAATGTACAAAGAGGGAAAGGTGTATGTATCAAAAGATGAACAGTTGAGGACAGAAATTATTCAGTTACACCATGAGATACCAGTTGGAGGACATGGAGGACAATAGAAGACAATAGAGCTAATCACTAGAAATTTCTGGTAGCTAGGAGTGATAAGAGAGATAAAGAGATATGTAGAAGGGTACAATGCCTGCCAAAGGAATAAAAACTGCACAGAATAGCCAGCTGGTAAATTAATGCCCAACTCCATCCCAAAAAAACCTTGGATATACATATCAGCAGATTTTATTACCAAACTGCCTTTAGCCCAGGGTTATGACTCTATCTTAGTAGTAGTGGACTGGTTAACAAAAATGGTACACTTTATACCAACTACAGAAAGAATGTTGGTAGAAGGGTTAGCAAGGTTGTTCAGAGACAATAGGTGGAAACTATATAGTTTACCTAAAAGTATCATTGGACAGAGGACCATAGTTTGTAGCAAGATTAATGAAAGAGCTAAACAGAATGTTGGGGATCAAAAGCAAGATGTCAATGGTATTCTACCCTCAAACAGATGAACAGACAGAGAGAGTCAACCAAGAGCTTGAGCAATATTTAAGAATGTTCATAGATCATAGGCAAGAGCAATGGCCAGATTGGTTGGGAATGGCTGAGTTTGTCTATAACAATAAAGTATATTTAAGTACAAAGACATTGCCCTTTAAGGCAAGTTACAGGCAAGATCCTAGGATGGGATTTAAAGTAAGGAGAAAAGGGAGATATGAGGGGGCAGAGAAGTTTATGATTAAAATAAAGAAGGTACAGAAAGAAGCAAAAGTGGTGCTGGGAAAGGTACAGGAGGAAATGAAGAAATATGCAGACAGGAAGAGAGAAGAAGTCAAGGAGTATAAAGTAGGGGACTTAGTAATGCTCAGTACTAAGGACCTGAAATACCAAATAATTGGAAGAAGAACAGAGAAGTTGATGTAGAGGTTTGTGGGCCTCTATAAAGTAAAGAAGATTGTATCAACAAATGCAGTTGAATTGGAGTTATCTAGTACAGTAAGAATACACCCAGTAGTAAATGTTAGTAGAATATATAGAACATAGGCAGATAGAAGAACAGAAGAAGGAGCAACCAGCTCCAGTTATAATTGAAGAAGAAGAAGAATAGAAGGTTGAGAGAGTACTAAATAAGCAACAGGTAAGAGTGTTAGTGCAGAGTTATAAAGACTTAAGACTCAACCAAGGTAGTTATTCAGGAAGAACTCAATAGAGTTTCTTATTGGATTCCCCCAGGTACTTATACAAATATTAGATGGTCTATGTGCTTACCTCCTATGATCACATGACCCTTACTCAGAACTATCTATATCTTATATAATCCTTCCCATGCTATTTATATCTTTCTTGTATTGTATTCTTGGATATTTCCTATCAAGTTAATAAATGTATAAGAAATAGTTTCCTTCTTGGGAGTCATCTTATAACAAAGAGAAGAACAAGTATCTGGTACAATAGAAAAGACTTATAGCCAAGTCCAATACTTGGAAAGGAATAGGGAACCTGGAAAATGCAAAAGAAGCAGTCAAAGAGTATAAGAAAGAGTACTGATGGGATATAGAAGATGTAAGAAGACAGGAAAGAGAAGAAAAAACATTCAGAAGAGAAGAATTACTGGAAAGGTTTACAGCTATTGCAAATGGCCACTTACTGATTTATGAGTTTATGATTTGATAATCAAAAGGCTCAAAAAAGCAAAGTTAGGCAAGTGACAAAAGATGTTGTTAAGTCTGAGGTTTATCCTCAGACATACAGTCCTTAAATACATGAGTGTAGTGGTTTGTATACCAGGATAGCCTACCACATGATCACTACCTATTGTTCTACATATAGAAGTGCTATTGTTCTTGAAATAGAGATATCCTAACCATCTTAGGGTAGTCCTTTGTTCTATTCAAGGACAGATGATAATCTATGAGTAAAGATCAGTATTATGTACAAATATTGAGGACCTTGTATCTCCATGGGATCTTATTGCCTTTGGTTCTATTTATAGCTGAAAGAAGTGCATTAAAGAGAGCTTTACAATGGTCATTGAAGCAAACAATTATGTTAAGCAGTTTCCAAGATATCAGCAATTTAGTGTCTGGTGACTTGGTGATTGCCAACTGATCTGCTGATAACTTGGTGAATACTGATTTCTTTGAGATGTTTTTGGTACTGTTTGAAAGGTCTTCTTAAGGGCTTTTGGTTGCCATTTAGATCGTTGAAATTGGTCAAGTATTCCTGGAGTTATGGTCTAAATGAATTTTGTGACATTACTCTCCCTCTTAGTTCGAGCTCTATTGAGAAGTTATCTCATTTTTGGTAAACTCTGAAGATATTCCTGCAGCTTTTTGCCTACATTATGTAGATTTTCCTCAGGCTCCCATGTATTGTCTCCTTGACTGTATTCTTTCCATCTAACAAGGAATTCATTTTTTCCATGTCTTTGTTATGAATCTAGAATCTTCTCTACCTCCCATTCTTCCTGGCCCTGTATCAAGGTCAGTGGTGGAGGTGTGGATTTCTGTCCACAGATGATGGATTCAGAGTACTGTACTAACTTGCTAGCATGAAAAACTAGATACAGCATTTAGTAGCAAAGTGGCATCCTAAGCCAGAACATAACCAAGAACAACTTTTCTATTATTTCAAATGGTCCTTTGTACTGGGGTTATAATGCTTGCTCTATAGTCTGGTAATCCTTCAGATTGAGTAGTACCTTGTTACTAACTTTGAATAGAACACTTTGGACTTTTTGGTCATAGTATCACTTTATTCTTTCTACTGCAAGAGTAAGAGCTGCTTTTGCCTACTCCAAGGCTTCTTGTCATTTATACATCAGGTCATTCAAGTCTCTTTGTGGCAACTCTTTGACTAAAATTGGGCCTGCTCTCGGGTGTCTACTATATTCAAGAAAGAATGGACTTTCTTTGATACCTTTATGTGCTTGATTGTTATATACAAACTCTGCACTGGGGAGTAGATCCAACCAATTACTGAGATTATAATACACATAGTACCAAAGATATTGCTCTAACACCTAGTTTACTTGTTCTGTTTGTCCATCTGTTTGTAGATAATATACTGTCAACATTGTAGATTCTATTTCTAAAATCTTGCACTATTCTTGGAATAGCTTTGTCATAACATGGCCAAAATGGCTAAGTCATTATTTATTTATTTATTTATTTTTTCTTTTCTTTTTAAATCTGTGGACATATGAAACAACTAAAAGGAGACACGTGGGAGTTTATAAATAGAAGTAAACATGGGAGGTGTATAAGGAGTGTACCACAATTGAATAGGAACTCTATTGAGTTCTCCTTGTCAACTCGGACTAGGAGGGTGATTAAGTCACCTCAGGCTAAGTCACTATACCAGAACTCAATATCCACTTCTTGAGCACTGTTCACCTTGGACCTTGCTCACTCTTACTCTCATATATAAATCAACCCTTGGCCAGTGGTCATCACGATTACTAGCCACTTCTATACATAGCTGGGCCCTTGGCTTAAGGGGACTTATCAGTCAGTTAGGAACTGAAGGTGGAGACATGGTACCAAGCTCAGGTACCGTGATCAAGGCCAGAACTTGCAACTAAGTGTTAAAGGACAGAAGTAGTAGTATTTGCCTTACAAACCTTGTGCTGGTGGTCCATTGTGATCAGTACATGCAGAGGAGTAACGCTGTATCCTTAAGAAGGCATTTAGATCAGGGATCCCATCTGTTGGGTAATAGTCTAACCCTAGTATTAAGGCAGTAGTTAGTAGGGCAGTAGGACTCTGGCTGGGTGAAGATCTTATGCCCCAGCAGAGGTAGTATAATTAGTAAGATCAACCATTTATTCTGTACCCTTGAAACGTCAACATGATGTCTCAAACACAATACAACTCTCTCATGAGCAATTTGCTCAACCAAAAGCGTGCCCTTGCCAAACTAAAGGCAGAATTAGAAGGAAGGAGAGAAAGAATATATCAGTGTTGTAGGAGGTTTGGGTACCTGGCCTGTAACTGCAGGAACAAGAATGAAGAAGAAAAGGGGAAATCAATTCTCTAGAATAGATTTGAGGTGATAGCGAGTAGGGTAATGCAGTATGGGGTGAAGGAGAAAGTAGAAATAAGGAAATAAGAGATAGTAGAGGAAGGGGTGCAATGTTTCAGATGTTGGAGGATAGGACACTACAAGTGGGAGTGCCCAGTTACTAAGGAGGAGAAGGAGAGGAGAAGTAAAGAAGCAGCATATGCAGTCAGTCTGCAAAAGGCACAGCAGGGAGAGAGGTCAGTGCATCCCAAGTCAGAAAAGGCACAGAAATACTGTGGAGGGGAGAATATACCAGAAGATGCACAGCTGTTGGAGTTAGAATGAATGACAGAAGAAGTCATAGCAACCTATATAGAATGTAGGTGGTGTGGAAAGAAAGGAATGCATAGGGAAAACAACAGAGAACAAGGAGTTCTCAGAGGGAGAAAGTTAGAGGAAGTCAAGTGGTGTGGGTGCTCAAAGCAAAAGAGAAGGGAAGAAGTAGTAGCATGTCCCAGAGAGGAAAAGGCACAGCAGGGCGGCATGTGGACAGTAGTCCTAAACAGTGCAGCAAAAAAAGAGGATAGACAAAGAGACGTCAGGAGAACATTCAAAATGTTAAGGGAGGTATGGTTAAACATAGGGGTAGAAAAAGTAGACACACATGAAGGCGTAACGGTGAAAGCACTCTTGGATAGTGGTGCAACAGGAATGTTTATGGACAAGAAAATGGCAGAAAAACATGGGTTTAGACTGCAGAAGCTAGAAAGACCAGTGGCAGTCAGAAATGTAGACGGAACAAACAATAGTGGAGGGGCTATTACACACCAAGTGGAAGTAAATGTGTACTACAAGAGCCATGTAGAAAGGATGAGGATAGATATATGTGATTTGGGAAAAACAGACATGATATTGGGGATGCCATGGTTACAAGCCTATAACCCAGAAATCAATTGGGAAACGGGGGAGGTCAAGATGACAAGATGCCCTCCATTATGTGGAAGGAACGCAAAATTGGAAAAGGGGCAGAAAGCAAAGAAAGAAAAAAGAGTAGTCACACTAGAAGAGGAAAAGATAGTGAGGTGGGCAATGGAGGATAAAGAGGACTGGGGAAGGGATAAGGAGGTTGAAGCGGATCATAAGAAGATTGAGGAGATGGTTTCAAAGAGGTTCCTAAAATGGAGGAAGGTGTTTGGAAAGGTGGAGTCAGAAAGGATACCAACAAGGAAAATCTGGGATCATGCCATAGATCTCAAAGAAATGTTTAAACCACGAAAGGGAAGAATTTATCCTTTATCCAAAAACAAAAGGGAAGAAGTTCAGAACTTTGTAAACAATCAACTAAGAAAGGGGTACATCAGACCATCTAAATCCCCTCAGACATCTCCAGTATTCTTTGTAGGCAAGAAGGATAGGAGTAAAAGGATGGTGATGGACTACTGCAACCTAAACGACCAAACAGTAAAGAATAACTACCCACTTCCATTAATTATAGATCTAATTGATAACATGGGGAGTAAGTGAGTATTCACAAAAATAGATCTTTGGTGGGGGTTCAACAATATAAGAATCAAGGAAGAAGATGAGTGGAAGAGAGCATTCACGATCCATATGGGGTCCTTTGAACTGACAGTTATATTCTTTGGAATGATGAATTCACCAGCCACATTTCAAGCAATGATGAATGAAATTCTGAGAGACATGATTAATGAGGGAAAGGTAGCAGCATTTGTAGATGATGTGCTAGTTGGGACAGAAACAGAGAAGGGACATGATGAGATAGTAGAGAAGGTCCTGAGGAGGTTAGAAGAGAACAACTTGTATATCAAGCCAGAGAAGTGCGCATGGAAAGTAAGGAAGATTGGATTCCTGGGTGTAGTCATAGGACCCTGCAGAATAGAGATGGAGAAAGAGAAGGTAGATGGGGTGCTGAGTTGGCCAAAACCAAAGAACGTGAAAGATGTCAGGAAATTTTTAGGCCTCGCAAACTATTACAAGAGGTTTATTAAGGACTTTGCTTGAGTAGCCAGGCCAATGAACATGCTGACAAGGATGGATGTAAAGTAGCAGTGGAGGGAGGAGTAGCAGAAAGCATTTGATGAGCTCAAAAGGATCTTTACAACTAAGCCAGTACTAGCAGTACCAGACCTAGACAAAGAATTCAGGGTAGAAGCAGACACTTCAAACTATGCTACTGGGAGGGTATTATCAATGAAGGGTCCTGACAAGCTATGGAGACTGGTTGCCTTTATTTCTAAATCTCTGAGTGACACAGAAAGAAACTATGAGATTCATGACAAAGAAATGTTGGCAGTAGTCAGGTGCCTAGAAGCATGGAGGCATTTTCTGGAAGGAACAACAACAAGGTTTCAGATATGGACAGATCATAAAAACCTTGAATACTTCATGAAAGCACAAAAATTGAATAGAAGACAAGCAAGATGGGCATTATATCTATTGAGGTTCAATTTTACGCTAAAGCACATTCCAGAGAGTAAAATGGGAAAGGCAGATAGCTTGAGCAGGAGGCCAGATTGGGAGGTAGGAGTAGAAAGGGACAATGAGGATGAAATGCTGGTAAAACCTGAGTGGCTAGAAGTTAGGAGAACAAAAAGGGTAGAAATAATTGTGGAAGGAGTGGATCTATTGGAGAAAGTAAGGAAGTTGAAAGTAAAAGATAATGAAGTAGTCAAAGCAGTGGAAGAAATGAAACGAGCAAGAGTAAAGATGCTGAGAGATAAAGAGTAGAGGGAAGAGGATGGTATAATGTATAAGGAAGAAAAGGTATATATACCCAAAGATGACATACTGAGAGCAGAAATAATTAGACTGCACCACAATACACCAGTGGAAGGACATGGAGGACAATAGAAGACAGTGGAGTTGGTCATCCAAAACTTCTGGTGGCCAGGAGTAACTAAGGAGGTGAAACAATATGTAGAAGGATGCGATTCTTGTCAGAGGAACAAAAACCATACAGAACAGCCGGCAGGCAAATTAATGCCCAATTCAATACCTGAAAAACCTTGGATACATATATCAGTAGACTTTATCACCAAACTGCCAATAGCACAGGGATATGACTCAATCTTAGTAGTAGTAGACAGATTAACAAAAATGGTCCACTTCATCCCTACTACAGAGAAAACGTCGGCAGAAGGGCTAGCCAGGTTGTTTAGAGACAATGTGTGGAAGCTGCACAGGTTACCCAAGAGCATTGTCTCAAACAGAGGACCACAGTTCGCAGCAGAAATAATGTGGGAGTTGAATAGGATATTGGGGATCAAGAGTAAGTTGTCAATGGCGTTCTACCCTCAAACCAATAGACAGACAGAGAGGGTTAATCAGGAACTGGAACAGTACTTAAGGATGTTTATTGACCATAGGCAGGAGCAGTGGCCTGACTGGTTAGGAACAGCAGAGTTTGCCTACAATAACAAAACACACTCAAGTACTAAAGTGTTGCCCTTCAAGGCAAATTATGGACAAGATCCTAGAATGGGGTTTGAGATAAGAAGAAAGGGGAAATATAAAGGAGCAGAGAAATTTGTAACAAAAATGAAAGAGATCCAGGAGGAAGCAAAAGCAGTGCTGGGAAAAGCACAAGAGGAGATGAAAAAATATGCAGATAAAAAGAGAGGAGAGGTCGATGATTATAAAGTAAGAGACTTAGTGATGTTGAGCACAAAGGATCTGAAATACCAGATGGTCAGAAGGAGGACAGAGAAGTTAATGGAGAGGTTTGTAGGCCCTTACAGGATAAAGAAAATCATATTATTGAATACAGTAGAATTAGAACTACCTAGTACAGTAAAAATACACTTGGTAGTTAACATTAGCAGAATACAAAGATATATAGGGCAAGTAGAGGGGCAGAGAAAGGAACAACCAGCTCCAGTAATAATTGAGGGAGAAGAGGAATAGGAGGTGGAAAGAATCCTAAATAAGCAGAGAATATGAGAAAAAGACAAGTACCTAGTACGATGGAAGGGATTCATAGCAGAATCAGATATCTGGGAAGGGAGGGAAAACTTAGGAAATGCAAGAGAGGCAATTGAAGAATATGAGAAGGAATATCAACGAGATATGGAGGATGTAAGGAAGCAAGAAAAAGAGGAAGGGACATTTAAAAGAGGAGAATTGCCAGGACAGTTCATAGCAAGAAAGTTATTTGGATGGTTGGATAAAAGGTATGATGAAGAATACTGGGCAAGGTTAGAAAGAAACTGGAGATGATGGAAAGGAGGAAGGACAAGAGAGCAAAGAACCATGGAGATGATTAAGGAAGAAGAAGACGAATCAGGGGTAAGAGAGTGAACAGAAGAAGATAACGAGGAAATGGACAACATGGTTGACCTGTACTATGAGTTATAGGGAAATCCTTGGGACAAGGAAACTTAAGAGGGGGGGTGGTGTCATGACATGGCCAAAATGGCTAAGTTATTATTTATTTTCTTTTTCTTTTTCTTTTCTTTTTAAATCTGCAGATATGTGAAACAACTAAAAGGAGACATGCAGGAGTTTATAAATAGAAGTAAACATGGGAGGTGTATAAGTAGTGTACCACAATTGAATGGAAACTCTATTGAGTTCTCCTTGTCAACTCAGACTAGGAGGGTGATTAAGTCGCCTCAGGCTAAGTTACTATATATTAATTGGTTGTCTGGGCTTCATGCTTATCCAAATTTGTTTTAGATTCAAAGTATATAGCATTCCAGAATATAACCAAAGTTCCTAAGTCCTAGAGGGTAACCTTTAAACAGTCTGCCTCCAATCAACCTGATACTAGCCCATCATATTTGTTTTTTGAAGTGTGTACTAATTGGTAAATGACAATTTGGTCATTGTGCAGTAAAAAAAGCCTTTCTAAAGGTTTCCTTGTATAGCTAAGGACTTGTAGGAGGTTTCTAGAGTGAACTCAAATACTGAATTCAGGGATATAAAGTATATTCCATATTATAAATCCACAGAAAATTCATTGGTAGTGTAACACCCAGTCTCCTCTTTTGCTGCACCTTTTGTGGCCTGGCTATATATGCTGCCTCTTTCTTTCCTCTCCTCTCTCTTTCTACTCCTATATTTGGACACTTTCATTTCTGGTACCCAACTCTCCAGTATCTAAAGCACTTTACTTTTTTCTCTACTTTTTTCTGCCATCTCACTTCTACTTCACCTCTTACTCCACATTACATTACCCTAATCACCAATATCTCATATTTGTTTTGGGATTTTTCTTTTTTCTCCTTTTCTTCTTTCTTTGTCTTGCAATTATGGACCAGGTGCCTAAACTTCCTACAACTCCAACACTCTCTTTCTTACCTTCTCTCTAGTTGTGCCTTTAGTGAAGCAAGAGCTTGCTTTTTTGTGAGCATGTTGCTCAGGAGTTTGTTGTATTGCTGTAAAGACATTGTATAGTGTTCCTAACAATAATAGAGTTTTTTCTAAGCTATGGTTTTACACTTGCTGGGTGTAGTGACTTGGCCTAAGATGACTTAATCACCCTCCAAGTCTAAGTTGACAAGAAGAACTCAATAGAGTTCCCATTTGATTCTATACACTACTTATACAACTACTATATGGTCTGTGTACTACTTTCCCATACTCATCATGTGATGTAATATTGTGACATCCTGACATGTGACTATGACATGTAACATTGTCATGTAATACTTTCCCACACTTCTTCCTTGTGCTGTACTAACTTGCTAGCATGAAAGACTGGGTATAGTACTTAATAGTAAAGTAGCATCCTAAGCTAGAATATAACCAAGGACAACTTTTCTATTATTTCAAATGGTCCTTTGTACTGGGGTTGTAATGCTCACTCCATAGTCTGGTAATCCTTCAGATTGAGTAGCACTTTGTTGCTAACTTTAAATAGGACACTTTGGACTTTTTGTTCATAGTACTACTTTATTCTTTCTGCTGCAAGAGTGAGAGCTACTTTTGCTTGCTCCAAGGCTTTTTGTTGTTTATATGTCAGGTCATTCAAGTCCCTTTGTGGCAACTCTTTGACTAAAATTGGACCTACTCTTGGGTGTCTGCTATATTCAAGAAAGAATGGACTTTTTTTAATACCTTCATGTGCTTGATTGTTATATGCAAACTCTGCACTGGAGAGTAGATCTGACCAATTACTGAGGTTATAATCCACATAGCACCAAAGATATTGCTCTAATGCCTAGTTTACTTGTTCTGTTTGTCTATCTGTTTGTAGATGATATACTATCAATATTATAGATTCTATTCCTAAAATCTTACACTATTCTTGGAATAGCTTGGCTGAGTATTGTACTCCTCTATCCAAAATGATTTATAGGAGCAGTCTATGTAATGGATAGACCTTGTTATATAGTAACTATGCTATATCTTTGAATAAGAACTGATTGTTGATAGGAATGAAATGAGCCCTTTTGGTGAGCCTGTTGACAATAACACAAATAGTATCATAACTGTTTGACTCTGGCAATTGCATGATTAAGTCCATTGAGATTATTTCCCAAGGCCCATTAGACACCTTGTTAGACATGAGTGGTCCAAAAGATTACTGTGCACAATTTTTCATCTGCTAACACATATCACAACCTATAATGTATTTCTTGACAAATATTGTTATCCCAGGCCACCAGTAATTTCTGGAGACCAACTTATAGGTCTTTCACCAACCTAGGTGTCCAGTAGATGGCAAATTGTAGTGCATCTTAATGATCTGTTGTCACAAGGTATCTTCTACACTATGGAGAATATAAACCTTCTCTCTGTACAGGAGTAGTCCATTTTCATAGTTCCAGTCTTGCAAGGATTTTCTAAATTCTCTTGGACCAGACTTAAGTAATGTTTTATAGTCTTTGGTAACTTTGTCTGATAAGAGTGCAGCTTTGACCTCCCTTAGGATTACTTTGTCATTTATTGGTATTTCATGAGTAGCCTCTAGTACATTGATAGCAAAGAACTCAGGTTTTAGCAACATCTGGTTTGTATTGTCAAAGACTGTTCCCATTTCATAGTCTGCTTGTCTAGACAAGGGATCTTCTGTCTATATTGTCTTTCCTAGTTTATGATAGAGTACAAAGTTGAAATAAATCATAAAAAGTGCCCATCTCACTTACCTCCTGGTCAGTTTTTGAGCTGTCCTGAAAAATGTAAGGTTCTGATAATCTGACCAGATCTCAACTTTATATAGATGTCCTTCCAAATAGTGTCTGTATTCTTCTAGTTTCTGAATTACTGCAAGTAGTTCCTTGTCATAGATTTCATAGTTCCTTTCATGAACATCTAATGACTTAGAGAAGAAAGCTACTAGGTGCCACAGATTGGTTTGCATATCCTTTTGTGATAAAACAGCTCCTGTTACAAAGTTGCTAGCATTGGTGGATAACTTAAAGGAATCTTTGTCATTTGGTACTCTCAGGACTGGAGCTGTAGTAAAGGCCTTTTTCAGTATCTCAAAAGTATTTTGTTGCTCTATACCCCATGTCCAGGTACTATCCTTCTTGGTCAAGTCGAAGAGTGGCTTTGACATCTTGGCAAAGTTCTCAATAAACCTATGATAGAAATTCACAAAGTCTAAGAATGCTTGTACTTGCTTGACTTTTGTCAGTACTAGCCACTCTAGAACCCCTAAAAGTTTCTTCTCATCTATCTGTACTTTATTCTCCAAAATAATTATGCCCAAATACTTAATACTACTTTGCTCAAAGAAACACTTTTCTGCTTTGGTATAAAGATCATTAAATTAGAGCCTTTTCAGCACTTTCTTGACCAATCACCTGTGTTTCCTCAAACATGTCCCAAATATTAGAATATCATCTAAATACACTATTACTAGTTATATACAAATCAAATCTCCTAATATGTTATTCATCCTGCTTTGGAAGGTCGCTGGTACATTGGAAAAACTGAAATACATAACAGTTGCCTCAAACAGGCCTTACCTTGTAATAAATGCTGTCTTCCATTCATCCCCTTCTTTGATATGAACATTGTTGTATCTCCACCTCAAGTCAATTTTAGTGAAGATTTGTTATGAGTTGGCTCCAAAGAAGGAAAATATCTTCCATACATTTATTAACTTGATGGGAAATTTCCAGAAATATAATGCAGGGAAGATATAAATACTGTGGGACAGTATTATGTAAGAACTATATAGTTATTAGTCATAGTCTTGTGACCATGGGAAGTAGGTGCACAGACTATGGGATATTTGTAGTGACTTAGCCTGAGGCGACTTAATCACACTTCTAGTCCAGGTTGACAAGGAGAACTCAATAGAGTTCTTGTTTGTTTGTTGTATACTACTTATACACATTTCAGTATTTACTTTTATTTATAAAGTTCTGTATATTTCTTTTGAGTCATTTCTTCTTACACATCCATTGGTTCTTTTAATGAAGAAAAGAAAAGAAAAGAAAAGGAAAATAAATAATGACTTAGTCATTTGGCCAAGTCATGACAATATTTGTATAAGTACTAGTAGAAATCCAATAGAGAACTCTATTGAGTTCTTTCCTTTCAATTATTACTGGTTGGGGTCAGAGCTTCAGTCCTAAGTCTGTACCTTAACAAGATTGAGACTTTGCTGAGTGATTCAATCAAGTTGGTTATTCTAGGGATTGAATAGCAATTTTTGATAGTAATTCCACTGAGGGCTCTATAGTCTATAACAGGTTATAAGCTTCTATTATGCTTCTTTACAAAGAAGAATAGAGCTGCTATCAGGCTAGTAGATAGTCAGATATAATCTTTTCTGAGTTTCTCATCAATCTACATGTCAAGAGAGTTTTTTTCTGCTAGAAAGAGCAGATAGACCTTGGTTGGTTTGGGAAGTGTTGTACCTTTCACAAAGTCAATTGCATAGTCATATGGTTTTTGTATTGGCATTCTCTCTAACTTATTCTTTGAAAACACATTCCCATACTTATATAGCCACTCTGGCATATGAGCCTTCTAGGTCTTTGTATTCTCACAATCTGAGTCCCCATATTGGTCTCAATTGTTGAGTATAGCTGCAATCATCATCATCTATTGATGACTGCCTGGGTCATTTGTGTCTGCCCAGCTAAGAATATGGTTGTTGGGGTCCTTATCTCCTATGTTGTCCAATGAGGAAAATCTGCTGATATTTAGTTCAAGGTAAAGTTTATTAGCTTCTGCTTCTATATCTTGTATTTTATGGGCTTTACTAGCATATGTATCTAGGCACCTGATGAACTTCCATTGACCTTTTCACCAATTGATATTTAAATTATGTCACAAACTTCATTCAGACCATAACTCCAGGAATACTTGACCAATTTTGACAATCTAAATGGCCACCAAAAGCCCTTAAGAAGACCTTTCAAATGGTACCAAAAATGTCTCAAATCAATCAGTATTCACCGAGTTATCAGCAGATCAGTTAGTAATCACCAAGTTACCAGACACTAAATCACTAATATCTTGAGAACTGCTTAACATAATCGTTTGCTTCAATGACCATCATAAAGCTCTCTTCAATGTGCTTCTTTCAGCTATAAATAGAACCCAAGGCAGTAAGATCCCATGGAGATACAAGGTCCTCAATATTTGTATATAACACTGATCTTTACTCATAGATTATCATCTGTTCTTGAATGGAACAAAGGACTACCCTAAGATGGTTAGGTTATCTCTATTTCAGAAACAATAATACTCCTATATATAGAACAATAGGTAGTGATCATATGGTAGGCTATCCTGGTGTACAGACCACCACAATTATGTATTTAAGAACTATATGTCTGAGGATAAACCTTAGACTTAACAACATCTTTTGCTGCTTGTCTAACTTTGCTTTTTTGAGCACTTTGATTATCAAATCAAGCAATCACAAATCAGTAAGTGGCCATTTGTGATACAAGGTTGAAGTATATATTCACCCTTGTAGTCTAGAGTCTTAACAATATATGGAGGTGACTAGTGATTGCAATGATCACTGGTCAAGGGTTGAAATATTATGAAAGTAAAGAATAGACAAGGCTCAAGGTAAACAGTGTCCAAGAAGTAGTATTAAGTTCTTCTGTTGTGCAACTCAAGTTGAGTTGACTCAGTAGCTAAGTCTTTGAGGGTTACAAAGAAAACTCAATGAGATTCTTGATCAATTGTGCTAGCTACTTATACAAGTATACTATTTGCTCTCATTTACATTGATGGTATAATAGTATTCTACAACCAGCTAGGAGGCTGCTAGTTCAATTCCCTTGTTTGTCATTCTATAAATAGATATTCTTTGGTCATAGTTGAGACAACTCATGACACAAGAATCCAAAGTCAATTACCTAATATTCTCAAAAAGTTTCTAATTTATTTATC
>Ga0153941_1000319_pt1 | contig 21480 bp, 15 predicted proteins | sample TSNJ025MetaG_FD_104733 | JGI IMG/M metagenome (GOLD analysis project Ga0153941, IMG submission 104733) | Attine ant fungus gardens microbial communities from New Jersey, USA - TSNJ025 MetaG | ecosystem: Host-associated > Fungi > Mycelium > Unclassified | place: USA: New Jersey, Brendan T. Byrne...
AGCATACGGTCTCGCTTAAAGCCGGACAAAAATACTACTTCACTCTTTTCACTGATTTTAAGCAAGGCGAAGCAATCCCGGGCAATATTGGTCAGTTCAGTACAGACCTCGTCAGCGCCTGGCAGATTACCTTCAAGACCAGACATTTGACGTGCAAGCGTATAAATCCTATCTGCTTGTGTGTATAGATCATCATTAAGTTTACCGCTTGCTTTGAGGTCATCGGCGTTAATGAACGTGCTTGCATAGTTGTCACGCCAACAATCGGTAAGCAGCGAAATCATATCCGCATGCGGGCTTTGAACTTTTTCGGCATTTTCTGCCGCTTTGTCGATATTACCCTCCAGCAGATAGCTGTATGCGTTGTACAATGTTTTTGCGGTGTTATCAGCGTTTTGAGCAACAGATAAACCACAGCCTATACCACTTGCGAGCGTGAGCACACAAAGCACTGCCAGACTGACGTTGCGAAGCACAGTACGTTTTACTTTAAGTACTTTTGCCGAAAGAATGTCAACCGCAATAAATAGTGCGAAGACTACTGCCGGCAGCATAAATACATTCATGCCAATCACCTCACATTCCTGCATTGCCGCTGATGTCATAATACAGCAGGCTTGCATTTTCAACAGCAGAAGTATCACCGATTTTGTTATTTGCAAGATAGAGCAATTGTAAGCTGCCGCCGATAATCGGAAGTGATGCAATCTGATTATCGGATAAATGCAGGTATTTCAGACTTTCAAGGGAAAACAATACATCCGCGTTTAAAATCTTATTGCCTCGCAGTCCTATGTATTCCAACGATTGCAGCCCCGCCAGAGATGATATGTCCGATATTGCATTGTTGGCAGCATAAAACTTTTTGAGTGTGGTGAGATTGGCTACCACGCTTATATCGGCAATCCCGTTGCCTGAAATGTCAAGCCGTTCCAGACTGGTAAATCCGGATAACTTCGCCATATCTGCATCAGTTAATCCGCAGTCACGCAAAACCAACACCGTAACATCCGCCTGATAGCGCTGTCCGGCTATCTCAATTATGACAGTCTCATTCGTCACATCAGCAGTGTGTGTATCGCCGTCTGTGTGCGAAAGCTCGAAGAGTTCACGTTCAATCACTTTGCTGTTTGTCACATCGTAACCATTTTCAAGCGTTTCGCGGGCGGTATCTATGTCACCCATATAGCGGTAAACTTCCGACAATGCAAGATAAGCCTCCGCATTGTTCGGCTCAACTGTAATAACAGATTCAAACGCAGCAGTTGCTTTCTCATAATTAAGTTCCGCAAGATATTTTTCACCAATGCTCAACTGCGTAGTGTTAATCGCCCGGACCGGACCACCGCGCAGAAAGTACATACACACTCCCACACCTGCAGCTGCCGTGACCACTGCAGCTATCGCAATAATAGTAATAGATTTTCTCAAATTTATCCCCCATCTCCACCTCAAGCTCATTAAGTTGAATTGTATTCCTCGTTAAGCTTACGCCGCAGCCGCTTCCGGCTTCCTGCGAGAAAAACGATAACAATAACAGCAGCAACCGTAACAATAACCATCCCCGCAATACCGCCGTAAAAAAGCATTTCACCTGGTGTAAAGTTCATAATAACTCCGCCTCCTAGTCAATCCATTTATTAGCCCGCAGTTGTTCAATCAAATAATCAAGCTGCTGCATCTCCGGATCTGATTCACCTGGTTTGACATTTTCGTTGTATAGTCGTATTGCTGTATCGTAATATTGCTTTGTAAGAGCATAATTACGATTTATATTTTCAATTATAGTTTGCCTGTCTGCTTCAAGATAAGCCTGACGCATGGGGACACGATAATCGTTTGGAAATATGTCAGTCATTTCACTTAGCACGACAGCAGCATGTTCAAAATCACCCTTCTTTTGATATAGGATCGCCAGATCCTGCATTACGTGAAACTGCGGCACTCCGCTTTCTGTAAGCCGCTCAAACAGTATAATTGCGTTGTCATAATCACCGCTTTTGACATAAGCATCCCCAAGGCGTTCCGTTATCTCAGGTACGCGGTTTAAAGGAATTTGATTCATCGATGTTTCCAGCAGATCTACTGACCGCTCCGGTTGTCCGGTCAGTTTATATATCTCATCTGATGTTTGATATGCACGATACCTCACATAATCATCGACTGTCAGCGTTATGACTTTTCCAAAGTAATCAACAGCATCATTATAATCCTGTTTTGCAAAAGCAATTTCTCCTCTAAGCAGATTTAAAGAATCCGTGTCGAGGTTCAGTACCTGTGCCTTTTCAAGAACATGCTCTGCTTCTGCAATATCACCGGTTCTCGCGAGAGAAATCGCGTAATCGCGATAATATACAGGGTTATCTTTAACAAATTGTACTGCTGTCTCAAAGTTACCGCGTGCGTTATTGTAATCAGGTTCACCAGACTGGTAATAGTAACAGTTTCCGAGAATAAAGCAGATATCGCCGTAACTTTTCGCAGCATCAGGATTCATTTGGAACTCTGCGATATTTCCCAGATTTGCTTCTATATAATTCCGGCAGGCTTCCATATCACCTTCGTTCCAAAGCCGTTCGGCCATAGCGCGATATGGGTCAATTCTGTCCCAAAACATAGCAAGAGCGGAGTCATATGCCTCTTGTGGATTACTGCTGTTCTCAATATTGTAAACCGCTTCATAATATCGTTCTTCTTTCTCTATTGCCATTACATTTCTGCCAAACAATGCGACTCCCGCAAACAGAGCAAACGCAAGCGTTAATAGTATGGAGGCGGCAATCTTTTTAGATTGTGATATTTTCCATCGTGTATCAAATTTGTGGATATTTCGTATCGCATCCGACAACACTACGGCTGAAGCAAATCGCTCAGATGGTGTGAAATGCATCGACTTCTCTATAATGTAAATAATACCCTCGCTGAAATTTCCGGACTTTGAGAGGGGTATTATCTCCCTTGTCTGTTCGGATGGATATCTGCCTGATAACAGATGATACATTGAAGCGCCAAGACTATATATATCGGAGCGTTTCCAGTCGATATCATAACTCATGGGCGGCGAAATCATCTCTGTTTTTTGTGTATCTGTGTCTTCTGAGAGTAACTCAGTTAATTGGCTGTTCCCGCTGATAATTTCAGTTTCTGCTGTGTTAACAATTGAACTGCTGAAATGAATCGGTGCATTGCTGCTGTTTTTGAAACGTTCGTAAATTTCATACTGCTCCGGCGACGCATAACCCAAACTCCGGCTGATCAATCGGACATCGCTGCCTCTTACAAGAGCCGCATTGAAGTCGATAAGACAAACATCATCGTCCGGTGTCAACATAATATTCGCAGGCTTTACGTCACGATGGTAAACATTCTGCTTATGTATTGACTTAAGCGCAGATGATAGCTGCCCATACCATTTTACAATCTGAGACTGCTTAAATCTCTGTCCGCGTTCAAGTACTTTGTCAAGGCTTTCACCCTCAATAAACTCAATAACAGTAAATATACGTTTGACGATACTTCCGTCCGGATTTTTTACTTCCTCACCATCAGTATCTTTTACCGGCTCCTCAATAAAGTCATAGACTTGCGGTAAGTATGCGCTTTTGACATTTTTAAGGGCCTCCATTTCGTTGCGCTGGGTGTCGATGTCATTATCTGAACCCCGTTTGAGTTCTTTTATTACGACGTATTTTTGCAGGCGTGTATGCCATGCTTTATAGACTACACCACCGCCGCCGGAGCCAAGTTCTTCTTCGACACGGTAGGTGGAATCGGAGAGAATAGGAAATATCTTTTTCATATATTAACAAACCCTGTCATTTTATTTAGATTTCCGACGCTGTTCGAATCTGAACCGTCAAGTGAATCCACCATCAATATTACGCGTCCGCATTTTATTTTATCGCCCTCTTCTATCGTCTGCGGGTTGTTTATCAGTTCGCCGTTAAGCTGCGTGATATTTGACTGGCTGATATTTTCAATCATTGGAGCGTTATTTAATAAATATAGTCTGCATTGCTGCCGCGACATACTACTATCGTCGATACAAACCTGACAACCTGTATCTCTGCCAATTACTATGCCATTTAAAAGCGAGAGGTTCCATATCTGGTCAGGATTGCTTATATTACGAAGTCTGATGCATAAAGCTTTGTCGGAATTATCAGATGAAGTACCTCCAAGAATTTCCGTTTTCTGACTGATTGATGTATTGCTGCCGGCAGGGGCAATGTTCTTACTTCTTTTCATTTTCCTGCTTCTAACTATAATGACCGTGATTATTCCTGCCATAACAATGATTAAGCAGACTCCGGCACTTATAAATATAACAATATTGTAATCACCAGACATATCACGTTTTATTCCGGGCGTGGCGGTGACCGGAGTCTCAGCCTGGATTGCAGTCGGTGTTTCTGCCGGTGTTGGCATCAGGGTTTCTGCCGGTGTCGGTATCAGGGTTTCTGCCGACGGTTCTTCCTCCGGAGCGGATGTTTCCGCAACCGGTATATCATACACCGGAACTTTCATGTCAAATTGCAGAGAAGATACACCGTCTGTAATATTAACCTGGCGTGTCGATCCATCTAAAAGCAGGTCCGGGGCAATTGCCCTTATCCATAGGACATCGTCGGCCGAAAGACTTGACACCAATGACGGCAAATCGGATTCCGGGTTAAGGTTGACATATCTGCCGCTGCTCATCCGTGTCAATGCAGATAATTCCTTTTCAGGTTCAGCCTGCTCTGATTTGCTTACCGCTACAATATCTATCGGGTAGGTATCTGCCTGCAGTTTCAGGTACAGTTCTTCTTTTGTTACTCCGCTTGCTGTATCGTCAATACCATCAGTAATAACGATTGTCCGATAATAACACGGTGTGCCGTCAATCGGCTGCACCTTTGGAATCGTATTATATATCGCATCGTATATCTTACTCTGCTGCCCGGTGAACGCAATATGATCCGTTGCTTCAGACAAAACATCATGATCAGATGTATAGTCTTGTAAAACGGTCATCTGCTCACCGAACACAACAATTTTATATTGTTCGTTCTTACCTGTATTTTGAATGAATGTATCTATAAGTGACATAACATTCTCCCGCACCTGTGATGGCATCGACTTGGAAATATCCAGGAGAATGGTGGTGCGGACAGTTATATCCCCGTCCGCCAGGAGACCGCTGCCAACGATCTGAGCCTCTTGGTTGGAAACCTTACAGCTTAAATTGTCATGATTCATGTCACCCTTAATGAACACATCAATATTCTGTTCCCACCCATAGGACTGACAGAGAACCACATGCCTCTCAGCACGGCAATAAGTCACAGATGTCAGGGCGGCAGCAAACGCCGCTGCTATTACAAACAATCTCTTGGCGAACATAGGGATAAACCTCCTTAAATTTAGCCTTTAAAAGCACTTGCAAGACTTTCGTCTGTGTCACGGATAGCGTTAGCCGCCGCATCAAGTTCACTGGCCACGCCTTCAATTACCTGCGGCATTGTGTCGCGTAAAATCGGATATAAATCGCTTTCAAACTGGTTAATGAACGACTGCTGTGCCGCTCCTTCCCAACGTGAAGTAATGTCGTCAACCTTGCTTTTCAACGATGCAATCTCCTGATTGACAGCGTCGAGCCGTTGACGAAGAAACGATGCCCCATCATTCAGTTCCTGCGGTGTCATCATAATTCTTTCAGCCATTGTGTTCCCTCCTTTCGTACCATTTAATATCGTTTATTATCCGTCAATACTGTTCGTTTGTGACAGCATCGGCGGCTCTAAAAACCTCCTCGTACTTCTGCGAGGCGGTTGATAGATTCTGACTCATGTACTCGAACACTGTCGAGTGTTTATCAAAGTTCTCCAAAAGGTCCTTTTCAAACCTTGTGAAAAATTCTTTGCCGGCATCTGAATCCCAGTCTTTTTTTAACTGTTCAAATGACGCCACAATATTTGAACGGAGCATTTTTAATTCTTCGCATTTATTCTTTAAATCCTTGCCTGCCTGCGTGAACGCATCCTGATCAATTAATAAGTCCATTACAATCACTCCTTATTTTTACGCAGTTCTTCGGGAAGCATCGCGTTAACCGTTTTTGTTTCGTCTGCCGCTTCATCAATCCGCCCCAGAGACTCAAGAATTGTCACACGCAGTAAACGCGGTTCTGCACGTTCCGGCTGCAGTGTAATGACGTAATCAATGAGTTCAAGTGCTTTGTCATATTGTTCGATGTCACGCAGACACATAATTCTCAACAGATAGGCATCGAGATTGCCAGGTGTTGAAAGTGCCTGGTTACGATATTCGTTAATCGCGTCTTTGTACAATGGGGCGGCTTCCTCCATACGCCCGAGCATTTTCAGGGCGAGCGGTTCAAAGTAGCGTGCAGACTCTTTACTATAGCCATCATCTGCTTTTTCAAGTAACTGCCGGGCATAGTCAAGGACTTTATCATATTCTTCTGTGGACAGACAGCAGTTCGCAAGCAGGAATATGACTTCTGAATCGAAGTCTCCCGCCTTGTCCGATAATTCCTTTGCCTGTTCCAATGCAGCAACAGCAGAATTAATATCATCCCGCGAAGCGAAAATCTGCGCTCTTTCCATATAGATTCTGCGAAGCACAGCTTCATCGGTTTCATCGGCATTTTCAAGTGCAGTCAGAACGGCAAGCGCTTCATCAGCTTTATTCTGTGCGATAAATAAAGATGCCTTGTCTATTGCGAATCCAGGGTCTTTTGGGAACAATAAAATAGCGCCATTGATAACTTCCTCAGCTTTAGCATATTGTTTAAGCTGCATCAACACTGAAAATTTCAGATGATACCCCTCAAATACATCAGGGTTCGTAAGTATCGTCTCATCAAGCGTTTGTAACGCCTCCGGGAAATGATTTCCCTGCAGAAGCAAACGCGCCTTACGGATACGAATATCAGGACGCAGAGCATCGCGCATAATTGCTTTCGAGTAATTACGAATAGCCATGTCAGCCTCGCCGTTTTCCTCGTGGAGCAATCCGATATTATAATACAGCTGCGCATCATCGTAACCGTTTGCAATTGCTTTATTATAATTCTCAAACCCAAGCGCAATATCGCCCTGTAATAATGCAATACTTCCAAGATGAAAATAAGCTAATCCTGATGTCCGATTAACTTTTAGAGCCTTTTCAAATTGAGCCTTTGCATCGTCAAGCCTGTCAAGATTGGCACAGGCGATACCCTTTGATAAGTAGACTTCAATCTCCATAGGGTTTTCACGCTCTGCTTTGTCATAATAAGCAAGTGCTTCCTCGTATTTACCCTGCCCTGCGAGTACAGACCCTTGCATCAGATACTCTTTTACAACCATATTATCCATGGTAATTACCTCCGTTTTGTTTTATTTTAATCTGGGATACTGTCCCATATGGGTAAATATAAATATGCAGGAATTATCATTAATAAAAAAATGGTAGCAATGCAAATTAATACCCAAAATACTATGTACTGCAATTGGTTATATTTTTTCAAACCCTTTTCATCGTCAATCATCATGGTAATGCCGAAACCTCTCTTATAGCGAATTCTAACCTGCTTCCCTATATCATCTTTTGTAAGGGTATCATTGGGTGCTTCGGCGGCAAAATCCAGCTCTTCACCGTCCAGACTAAAACGGACAACAGGAACTCGTCCGGCTTTGTTGATCAAATAATCTTGAGAAGAATATTCGGAATTTGACGAAGTATCCAACCTATTGTATTCCCGAAAGCCAACAAGCATACCATATGTACTAATGCTGTTTTTCAGCGTCAACCGTGAGCCGAACTGAATACATCCACTCAAATAGAAAGAAAACGCTATAGTGACTAAAGCTATGACTGCTATATGTGTAAGCACTGAAATATAAATCTCCTTTCTTAAATTTTACGCCGCTGTCCTGACATTGTAATAAGGTGTTCTGCATTCAAATCTAAAGCTGAATATAAGTGTCGGCATCGTAAATGCAGGCAATGCTATATCACAAACAGCATCTATATCAGGAATATTAATATTATTAAAATAGCCAAGTGCACTATCCCAATGTTTAACGTCTACAGCAACACCATTCGTGTCAAATATAACCTGCGGTACCTTCCATATATGCAACGAATTGATAATATCTGTCACATCTTTAATCAATCCGCCTTTCATGTTGAGAACATCAGACAAGGAACTGCTTCCAATATTAACGGTTAAAATTTTGCCTAAGCCTATTCCATCTATTGGTAATCTGACAGCTTTGATTATAGTAGTAAAATTTGTATCGTAGAATTTACGGATTTTTACTCCATTTTCAATTTTCGTTTTGAGCACCTGTTCATTAAAGAAAGCGGTATCCAATCCTGTAACAGCCCGCGAGGCTAAAAATTGCGTAATGCTTTGTTTAGCTTCATTAACTTTATCAAGGCCATCCACTATTCCTTTTGCAGCACCAGCCAACTCTCCAATAACATTCAGGATATCAATTTTTTCCAATTTGGACAGGCGGGAAAGGTTCTTAACATTTAAGTCGCCAAGAACAAAATCCTTTATATTAAACTTCAATGCAATACTCTTGATACCAATCCAAAGAGTAGGCTTACCTTGTGCAAATTGACCAAGGGAATTATGCGGCTGACAGATCGCCTTGATAGTCTTTGAAATATTGAATTTTTTTAGATTCTTTATTTTATCAACCGCTCCGCATACAAATGATACAATGGCACATACACCTTCGGTTATATCCAGTCCGGTCGCCCAGGCATTTGAACTACGATTCTTCTCCCTGTCATGGTAATTTTTCTGCCGTAAAACATCAGATAATTTATCCTGGCCGGCGTATATTTTTGCGCTTCCGGGATGTCCTCCCACGGCATCATTATACGCCTTGAATGACGTATAAACATTTATAGCAGCATTAACCGCTCCAATCAATGCACCAATACTCCCTGCAACACTCCCAATCAATGTACTAATCCCCGCAGTACCCGCAATCGCGGCAAGTATTATCCCGCCTGTAATTATGACAGTACAAACGAGTATAACCACTGCCAATATCACACCTGCAACACTCAATACGATCCCGACGAGTTCTTTCCCGCCTTCGCATTTGTACCAATACCTGATATCCTTCATAAGTGTGTCCCAGGCGCTTGACACTTGTTCCCTGCTTTTTATAAGCCACCCCAAAACAGGTACATTCTTCATATCACACATAAACGATGTAAACGCCTGCTTATACCATGGCGCTTTTAGTTCAGGGTTCTTTTTGAATAAACTCTTCTGATTCGCCTGAATTGTCTTTTCAACATCGGTATCAACCCGTTTTGCGGTATCCAGCAATGTTTGGATTTTGGCAGAAAGTGAGCGGGTATTGTTTTCATGGGCACGGAGCTGATTGATTTTTGCCTTGACGTAATAATCTGCGCTGTTAAGTGATGATGACATACCACCCTCAGCAGCGTACATCTTCTGCTGAACCTTTCTGCTAAGTTCGTCGCAATATTGCCCCAATTCGTTGGCGAGTTTGTTAGTTTCAAAAATAGCGCCTGACAAATCCCCATATCGTAGTGCAAGAACCATATTATCGCCTCCTTTACTTTTTAAACGCTTTCGCAATTGCTTCCGCAGCTTTTCGGGCTGCTTCTTCACGTTGACGCCTTTCCTCTGCAGCAATCGCAGTCCGCGTATCACTTACCCTGCGATTAGCTGTCGTTAATGAATCTTCGGCTTCACCCAGCTTACGGATTATATCGTTAAGCTCACGCTGAAGTTCTTCATTAGCGGCTGTGAGATTATTGTCTGAGCCAAGAGTACGTTCATCTTTACCGGATAAAATAGCATTTACCTGACTGCCCTTACCGGAATAGCTGATTGCACGATCTAATCTACCGCCTGCCGAACGCATCCTGCTGTTGACATCACCAGCGTTATTATTAACTGTGGACTTTAACGTACTTATAACACTATCCACATCATTTCGCCTTCTTTTCAACTTTTTTATCTTGTCGTTCAAGGCGTTTACCTGACCATCCCAATAATTCAGGTCACTTCGTAACGAGCTTAGATTTGCCATAGAATCACCAACTTTCAGGATTCAAAGCTCTTGGAAAGAGCCGAATCTGTTTTCATGTATTCTGCATGAGCATCAATAAGCGCATCACGCAAATCATACATAATGTCAGTTATATCCTTTAGATTTAATTGTACCTGCCTATAGTCCTTCTCGAAGGCATTACGGCCTTTCCCTTTCCAGTTGTCAACCATTGTACCGGCGGCTGTGTTCACACCGCTGGCTATACTTTCAAATTGCCTGATGTAATTGGTGTAAGCGGACATGGTGGCATTGAAGTTTGCTGTATCAAGATGATTTACATTTCCCGCCATACTTAAATTCTCCTTTCGTACTTCACAATTTTGATTTTTTCAAGACCAATACGGCTGTCATACCAGTAACCGTCTCCGACTGATATCAATTTCCTGAAAGGTTTCAGGTCATTCATAGTGAACTTACCTGACCCGAATAACTTTACATTAGCTATATCATCCAACAGGAAAAATTGAGTGAATTCACGCGTTGTCTTTAACATTTCCGGTGGTGAGAAATCAGCGCTGTTTTCCATGTTTGAAAAGATAAAGCATATCTTTAGCTGCTTTGCATCATGCAGCAGCCTTTTAAATTGATCGCTGACAGGCCTGGCAACCGTATTAGCGGCAAAAATCTTTGTATTCTGTACCAAACACAGCAGAAGCGGAAGATTTTCCAGGTTTCCTCCCATTCGCAGGATGTCCATGCGTTCTTTGGCAGCGTCATCAAATTTTTGAATTATACTTTCAAAATCGGCACAGTCAACCGTAAATTGCTCCACGAAACCGAACGTTTCAAATTCAGCAAGCTGCCTGTCATATCCATCAATCAAATATGCCTGACACGGCAGGTCAAAAACGTGCCGCTGCAGATATGTCATGATAATGCGGACCAGATTGCTCTTTCCGAAACCTTCACGGCCATATATACCAAGTGATCCCACATGGGTCAGATCAATTGTGACAGGTTCAATTTCACTGTAAGTCAATCCAACCGGAATAATATAATTTTCAAATTCACGATTATACATCTTCCAATACTCATCCGTAAGTACAGGAGGAATAGACGGCACAGCACGGGCACGTTCGCTGCCATATTTGCAGGCAATCTGTGTTATAAACTCTTTTGCCTGTTCAATTCGCCTGCTTTCGGTACGCCTTCCCTCAATTTCAGTTTTCTCCACAATGCCATCGAAAGGCAGATACGCCTGATATTCATAAACAATCTTATCAATGGATGCCAGACCGCGTCCCTGCAGATTGCGGGGTCTGATTGGGCATCTGTCAAAGATGTTGTTATACTCACTGCTCTCTGTGCAGTTGAATGCAAGCCGGGTGGCAAAGTTGCTTAAATACTTATAACTCAAGCCAATGGTTTGCTTGGCGGTAGCTATTACCGTGATGCCTAAAGCCAATCCTTCCCTGCAAATATTCAGCATGGAATCCTCATAATCCTGGAAAACCTCTTTAAAGGCGGACAGATTATCTATAATTACTATAATATGCGGTAAATCATCTGACATCGGCGTTTCAAGATATGCTTCATAAGAACCAACACCAAGTCTTGAAAAGCGCTCTTTACGGTCTTCCATTTCTTCTCTGAGCATCTTGAAGAAGTTTTTCAGCTTCTCATCGTCACCATCGGTAAGGACACCACCAACATGGTTAAGATTCTCGTAAATTTTCATCACTTTAGACGCAAAGTCAAGAATATAGACCGAAGCTTGTTTTGGGGAGTAGTTATCGGCAATACCGCGCAATATCGTCTGCAGCAGCATTGATTTTCCTGTTTGTGCGGAACCAATAATCATTATGTTCCCATCGGAAAGATTGATGCTGACGGAAGGTTGAACCTGATTGCCCGGATCATCGTAAATACCGATCGTAACTTCGATGCCGGCAGAAGAAACACAATCATTTGATTCATAATCAATGATTTCCGGTAATGGCGGCATACATATACTTGGAAGCCGTATGATACCTGACTCCGCACAATATTTATCAATATAATCAACCATAGCTTTCAGCTGCGTTATTTTACTTCCGTCTCCCGCTCGTTCCGCTTTCCGTTCGTAAATAACGGTACGCTTACCGGTATACGATACCTCGGAGATGGTGAACTCGCGTATATTACCGTTTTTATCGCTGATCGCGGACGCACCACTGTACGCCGATTGAAATAGTGTGAATATTTCATTATTGCCAACCTGCAGATAAGCCCGTCCGGGTTCGCGGATTTCAGAAGCAAGCGGTGTGCGTAATACTTCATTACTGTCCTCTTTGGTTGCGACTTTAAGACAGAGCTTAAACCGGGAGTTGCTCCATATCTGCTCATTCACCTGGCCTGCCGGTTTTTGCGTGGCAAGAATAAGGTGTATGCCAAGACTGCGGCCCACGCGGGCGGTACTGATGAGCTCTTTCATAAACTCCGGCTGCTCCGCTTTGAGTTCAGCAAACTCATCAACAATCAGAATCAAGTGCGGGAGTGCTGTTTTCGTAACACCCGAACGGAACATCGCGATGTACTGGTCGATATGGTTTACCTCGAACTCTGCAAAAAGTCTCTTGCGTTTTTCCAGTTCAGCACGAATGGACAGCAGCGATCGTTCTATCTCATGACTGTCTATATCGGTAATTTTCCCGATCAGGTGCGGTAAATTTTCAAACTGATTCGCCATACCGCCGCCCTTGAAGTCGATTATCACAAATGACACTTCATAAGGATGAAAATTTACCGCAGACGAGAGTATGTATGATTGCATTATCTCACTTTTACCGGAGCCTGTTGTACCCGCAACCAACCCATGGGGACCGTGAGCCCTTTCATGCAAATCAAGAGAAACATGTCCCCCTTTCACATCCACTCCCAGCGGAGCAGCAAGAGATTTTTGAACATTGGACTTTTTCCAGCGCTCTATTAAATTCAAATCATCAGGAGATATAATATTCAACAGTTCAAACAAAGTGATATTTGATGTCAGACGGGAGGACAGTGCGATTTTTTCACAGTAAACTGGAGCAAGCCGCTCTGTTACAAACTCGATACTGTCATCACCTACCGCTTCACATGTGAAAGGCTGTACAAATTCTTTATCATTCCGTAACCGAAGAATACCGCCATTTGGTGCAAGCTCTACGATTTCCATACAATATTGCGGAAGGTTCTCTTTGTATTCCTTAAAATAAACAAAGCTGAATCCAAGTTTTGCCGAATCATCAGCGTACTTTGAGAGCGGGTGCGTCTTTATACCGTGTTCTTCGAGTACGAATATAACAAAGTACGGGAGCGGAGCGGATTTAATATCGGCTGCAAGCTCTGCTTCACGTTCCGTCATCAGCGCGTATATGTATTCAAATACATTGTCACGGCTTTCGTCATCGCATACAATACCGCGGACGCCTCCTCCTGACTCCTTAACATGCGGAAGCCATTTTATCCATTCATATTTTTGCTGCTCAGTATGCGGAAGCAGAACAATAACCTGAACTTCTTCATTGCTGTGTTCCACACATAAATCAAGAATCATATTCTTAAAAAATTCATATTGCTCGTCTGGCAAACCAATCACACCAACTGTTCCGGCTTCACGCAAATGAAGCATAACCGGGGCGTTCCTGATGAACTCATACTCCGCATGTAATTGTCCGGGTATCTGCATGAGCTCATTCTCTGCTTTGATCTGTTCTTCCTGGCGGTATGTCACTTCGCGGAGCGCACGGACAGCACCCAGCCCCACCTTGATGTGTAAGAAATCGGCGTCCTTTGGAGAACGCTCAAATAATCGGCCGGAAAAGGTCTTGACAAAATCCCTGACTTCTTCCGTCGCCGGATAGGTATCAATCAATGCTTCCCTCTCAGCTTTTTGCTCCGATTCAATTTCCTGACGCTTACCTGCTATGTACGCAGCATAGTCGGCGTTCCATGCCGCCAGGTCCTTTTTATAGCGTCTGCGGTTGTAAATGAAGCTGAGGACAGATGTGAAAATTCCCACAGCCATCGTAGCAAGGCTGAATATCAAAAATGCCGGGCTGCCTGTATTAAGACCGCCAATCATACCGCTGCGTGTTACAACTGTTACTGCTATCATCAATAGCGCAGGTGATAATTGCATAACAAGGTTGTCGCGGGGTTTGTCAGGTTTCTTTGGCGGGTTCAATATTTCTATCGGGTCTGTGTTAAAAGAGTAAAGCATCCGCGGGCTGCGATTGAGTTTTGGATAGTCGAAGGCCGGTGTTTCATCCCGCAGGGGCTGCGATGAAATGCCGTTGATCCGCAAATCCTCACGCATCGCGGTATATAAGACTTGATTCTTATAATAAAAACTGTAATCGGCAATACCAATAAAATCGTACTCTTGGATTACCGCTTTTTCAAATAAACGGATACCGTTATGTGTTGCGCTGTCAGGCGCGTTGGCCGCATCAAAAGTAAAAAGTCCTCCCTCGCCGCGTTTAAGGGTCACATACTCTGAGCCAGCAAATTCGCTTTCGAGTTTAATCTGCGCATTTGAAACGCTGCCTATTACCAAGTCATTCATACCCCGAACATCTATAATGGTATCGAAGCCAAATACGCTGGCAGTAAAATCGTATGAAAAAGACAGTATAAATAAAACCGACTTATCGTCAGCACAGTGAATCCTGATAACATCGCCGTGATGGATTGATGTTTCCCTGCAATCCTTAACACGCTTTGAACTGATATAAAGACTATCACCGCAGGAAATGTACCAGTCAGATTGTTCCAGCCGGAGTACAACATACACCGGCATTGCAAAAAGCTCACGTTTCAGCCGCACATCACACTCCTGTAATGTGCCTATTTTCAAATATGGTGTTTTTTCCGATACATCCACTTCTTTGAAAATGCTGCTACTTTGAATTGTTAATATATATTGTTGTTCATTCATCAAAGAAGTTACCTCGTTATATTTATTATGCTGCCATCACGTATACCGTATTCCCGAAGGGTGCGTTCTCCACGCAGTAATGCTATAGGCCGTTCGGTTTTAAGATAATACTGCTGCATATCACCATATTGCTCAGGCAGATATTTTTGGAATAGGGCAGAGCAAAGCTCGCTTGCCGAAATATCCAGAGGTATTTCCAAGTCGTGATACTGTCCGGTTTTGATTAAATTAATCGTGATAATCACATTGTTTGAAAGCATAATCAACCCCTCCCCAGATTAATTAAACATTATTATGATAGTTGAATGATAGCGTATTTAATGAGAATATAGACGTGAATATGTGCCCCTGGACATAATGACCAACAACAAAACAATCATTGATGGACTCCATTAAATGTACTGTGGTCACATTTTACATTGATTATAATATCATAGCTGATTTAATAAATCAAGCAAAATTGGAAATAAAAGGCAGCCATTATGGCTGCCTCAACGAACAAAAAATTATAACGTGTTTACGACTACTTTACAACGCATAGTCAAAAAGGCTGAACTGATTGGATTCAGGTAAATCACCCAGAAGATTCAACTGTGCCATCAAATCTGTGACTGTTTTGGAAACCTTGCTTCGTTCCCTGAAGTCATCACGGGATATAAAATCTCCGCCTTTTGCTGCTTCCACTATGGCATCAGCTGCTTTTTCTCCAAGACCGTCAATACTGTTAAGGGATGGCATCAGCTTGCCGTCCACAATCTGGAAATCCCTTGATTTTGCGGAAAAAATGTCAATTGGCGTAAATTCATACCCTCTGGCATACATTTCCTGCACCACCTTCATATCTCCATAAGCATCCTTTTCTTTATTGGACAGTGTATCAGAACGTTTTTTATAGTCTTCCATAATATTCTCCAGATGTTTCTGTCCCTGGCACATAATTTCATAAGAAAAAGCCTTGGCACGGATACTGAAGTAGGACGCATAATAAGCAAGGGGATGGTACACCTTACAGTAGGCAATCCGCCATGCCATCATAACATAGGCTGCAGCATGTGCTTTGGGAAACATATACTTGATTTTCTTACAGGACCAGATGTACCAGTCCGGTACATTTTTTTCCTTCATAGCGGTGATCCAGTCCTCCTTCAGACTTTTTCCTTTCCTGACACTCTCCATAATTGTAAAAGCCAGGCTGCTTTCCACTCCCATATTAATCAGGTAAATCATAATATCATCCCTGGTACAGATAGCAGTTGAAATCGTGGCTGTTCCATCTTCAATCAATGTCTGGGCATTTCCAAGCCATACATCGGTTCCGTGAGACAAGCCGGCAATCCGTACCAGGTCAGAAAAGCAGGTAGGCTCTGTATCCACTAACATCTGCATGGCAAATTCAGTACCAAATTCCGGAATCCCCAGGGCACCCAGGACGCAGCCGCCAATCTGATCCGGCTTAATACCCAGCGCTTCTGTACGCTGAAACAGGGACATTACCTTAGGGTCATCCAGGGGAATGGTAACCGGGTCAATACCGGTCAGATCCTGAAGCATACGAATCATGGTGGGATCATCGTGTCCCAGAATATCCAGCTTCAAAAGGTTGTGGTCAATGGAATGGTAATCAAAATGTGTGGTTATGGTTTCCGTTGTCATATCATTTGCCGGATGCTGAACCGGCGTAAAGGAATTGATATCCTGTCCGATGGGCAGCACCACTATCCCGCCCGGGTGCTGTCCGGTGCTTCTGCGGACACCGGTGCAGCCCATGGTAATCCGGTTGATTTCACAGGCTCTTTTATGTTGTCCTCTTTCTTCATAGTAATTCTTAACATAACCGAAGGCAGTTTTATCCGCCAGGGTGCCAATTGTTCCGGCACGGTAGGTCTGTCCGGCGCCAAATATGACCTCCGTGTATTTATGTGCTTTAGACTGGTATTCCCCTGAAAAATTAAGGTCTATATCCGGTTCTTTATCTCCCTTGAATCCCAGGAAGGTTTCAAAAGGGATATCAAAGCCCTCTTTCTTTAATCGCTCCCCGCAGACAGGGCAGTCTTTATCAGGCATATCAATCCCGGCCTTGCCTGTATATGCCTTTACTTCCTCAGAGGTAAAATCATTATAATGGCATTTTGCACAATAATAATGGGGACTCAAAGGATTAACCTCTGTAATACCTGCCATGGTTGCCACAAAGGAGCTTCCAACCGACCCCCTGGAGCCAACCAGATAGCCATCCTCCACTGATTTCCAAACTAATTTCTGGGATATGATATACATTACCGCAAAACCATTACTGATAATAGAATCCAGTTCCCTCTTAAGCCTTTGCTCCACAATTTCCGGCAATTGGGGACCATATATTTCATGTGACTTTTTATAACAGATATCCGTCAGTAATTTGTCACTGTCCGCAATAACAGGCGCACATTTATCAGGTCTCACCGGTGCAATGGATTCTGCCATATCTGCTATCATGTTGGTATTGGTAATGACGATCTCCTCTGCCTTATCACTTCCCAGATAAGAAAATTCCTCCAGCATCTCTTCTGTCGTATGTAAAAACAAAGGTGCCTGATCATCTGCATCCTGAAATCCCTTTCCCGCCATAATAATACGGCGGTAAACCTCATCCTCCGGATCCAGAAAGTGCACATCACAGGTAGCCGCCACCGGCTTGTGAAACTGCTCTCCCAGTCTTACAATTTTCTTGTTGATATTCCTGATATCTTCAATGGAATTGATATTGGAATGCTTCTCTGAGGCAATCATAAACTTATTATTTCCCGCAGGCTGGATTTCCAGATAATCATAAAAACTCACAATTTTTGCAATATCGGCATCTGCCCTGCCCTCCAGCAATGCCCGGTACAATTCCCCCGCTTCGCAGGCACTTCCCAGAATCAGGCCCTCCCGATACTCTAAAATCATACTTTTGGGTATTCTGGGCCGTTTGTTATAATATTTTAAATGGGACATGGACACCAGGCGATACAGATTCACGCGCCCCAGATCGTTTTTAGCCAATATGATTGCATGATAGGAAGGAAGCCGCTTTACTGCATTGTCACTGTCAGCTCCCAGTTCATTGACTCTCTTCAGGGTCTCCGCTCCCTGCTCTCTCAGCATGGCGATAAATTTCATGAAAATATGTGCTGTGGCTTCCGCATCATCCACTGCCCTGTGATGGTGTTCCAGCGTAATTCCCATTTTTTTGGCTACCGCATCCAGCGTATGCTTTGCCTGATTCACCAGGAGCATTCTGGATATCATGACCGTATCCACATAAGTAAACTCTGTCCGAAGCCCCAGCCTGCGTGCATTTTCAATAATGAAACTCATATCAAAGCCCGCATTATGTGCCACCAAAACCCCATCCCCGCAAAATGTGAGAAATTCCGGTAATACCGATGCAATCATAGGAGCTGTTGATACCATATCGTCATTGATTCCAGTCAGGTTTTCAATTTCAAAGGGAATCGGTACATCCGGGTTTACAAAGGTGGAATAACGTTCCTTTACCTTCCCCTGAGATATCTTTACTGCACCGATTTCAATGATCCTGTTATTAACAGGAGAAAAGCCTGTGGTTTCTATATCAAAGACAACGAAGTCTGCATTAAGATCCTGCCCCTGATCTCCTGTCACTATCTCTTTCAGATCATCCACAATATACGCTTCCACACCATAAATAATTTTAAAAAAATCCTGCTTATCCGGGTTTTCATCACCGGCAGCAATCCGTTTTGCCTTTTCTGCCTTCCAAAGATTCTCCCACACATGATTGGCATCTGTAAAACTTTGTACCACGCCGTGATCCGTTATGGCAATTGCCCTGTGCCCCCATTTATAAGCTCGTTTTACGATATCGCCGGCCTCCGAAACACCATCCATATCACTCATTTTGGTATGGCAGTGTAGCTCCACACGTTTCCGCGCAGAAGTATCAATCCGGCTGGTGGTAAAATCCGGTATCTTCTTGATTCCGGCAACGGAACCGATGGAAAGTTCGTGATCAAATTTATCAACCATGCAGATACCCTTCAGCTTGATAAATGCTCCGACACTTATATCCGCGAGGATTTCATCAAGCTGATCATTACGGGTAAACATTTTAACCGTAATGGTATCGGTAAAATCGGATATGTCAAAAATAATGATCGTTTTTTCATTCCTGATTTCTCTTTTATCAAGGCGTAATATCTTACCGCGGATTACCACTTCTCCCATTTCACCAATGATTTCTTCCAGCTTCATTGCCGCTTCATCAAAGTCACGCCCATACAGCACATCCGGATTATCAGAGCGTTTAACGCCTCTGGTATAATCACTGCCTCTTTTGAACTCCGTTTTCCCTTTAAAACCACTACGCAGATTTCCTGCAGCATTTTGCCTTCCGTTATTGCCATTCTCCTTCAGTGCAGCGGAGGTGCCGCTTTTCAACTTACCTTTCGGACTTTGGCTTCCTGCGGGCACACTTTTTACTTTTCCCGCCTCTGCCTCCGGATTGACCACTCCTTCTGCGGAATCCTCATCTTTTTTCACACGCTTATAGATTTCCGCAACCTGCAGCTGCAGCTTTAATTCATCCTCCGATGCATACTTTCCCTCTTTTGCATCTTTATATTCCGTCCGAATACTGACCGGGAAACCACAGCGTTCCACCATAATCTTATTCAGAATTCTTACCAGTTCCTCTTCTCTGCTCCTTAGAAGAACATTATCCTCCAGCTTTAGAAGCATGATATTCTCCTCCGGATAGCTTATTTCCGCTTTCCGGAATGCATTATATTCTATACGGCTGTATTTTTTCAACTCAGCCAATATACTATCCCGGTAAATTTCCATTAACTTAGCAGGATTATATTGTGATGACAGTTCAAAACGCTCATAAATCTTAATCACCATACCGGCCGAGGGGAAGAGCTGATTTTTGATTTCCTTCTCTACCAGCCAGATTTCCTTCTTCATAAGCAGTCTTGTACTGAATAAATAAATACGCAGATAATCCTTGCTTTTTGTAGCAGATATCTTCTCCACTTCAGTCTGTTCCATCAGCGGCCGCACACTATCATTCAGTGCCAGTGACGGGAACACTTCAAAGAAAGGTTTACTCATTATTCTCATCCACCTGATTCCAATGATCCAGCTCATCCTTTAATGCATCAAGCAATCCCGCCTCCGGTACCTTACGGATTACCTTGCCTTTTTTGATAATAACGCCTTCTCCTATACCGCCTGCAATACCCAGATCCGCTTCTCTGGCTTCACCAGGCCCATTTACCGCACACCCCATAACTGCCAGTCTGATATCCAAAGGATAAGCCTCCGCCAACTGCTCCACCTTACCTGCCAGATCAATTAAATCGATCTGTGTACGTCCGCAGGTTGGACAGGATACCACATCAATTCCGCCCTTTCGCAGCCCCAGCGTCCGCAGTATCATTCTGGCGGATTTGATTTCTTCCACCGGATCACCGGTTAAGGATACCCGGATGGTATCACCGATTCCCTGATACAGAATGATGCCCAGCCCCACTGCCGACTTAATATTGCCGCTCTGCACGGTTCCCGATTCTGTAATCCCTACATGCAGGGGATAGGCAGTTCTTGCCGCCAATAACTCATGTGCCCTGACACACATCAGTACATCCGAGGACTTGATACTGATCACCAGATTATCATATCCCAGATCTTCAATCCTTTGCACCTGCTTAAGTGCACTTTCCACAATTCCTTCTGCTGTCACGCCGCCATATTTAACAATCAGTTCTTTTTCCAGAGAACCGCTGTTGACCCCCACACGGATAGGAATGCTCCGCTCCTTTGCAGTATCCACTACAGCCTTCACTTTTTCCCTGCTGCCAATATTACCGGGGTTGATCCTGATCTTGTCTGCGCCGTTTTCTATTGCTGCAACTGCCATCTTATAATCAAAATGAACATCCGCAACCAGCGGAATATGTATCTGTTTCTTAATCTCCCTAAAGGCTCTTGCTGCCTCTTCACTGGGAACCGTGCATCTGACAATCTCACAACCGGCTGCTTCCAGTCTGAGAATCTGCTCAACTGTAGCACGTACATCTTCTGTTTTGGTATTTGTCATTGATTGAATCAGAACCGGATTCCCATTTCCTATTACCCGGTCCCCAATATGTACTGTCTTTGTCTGCTCTCTATGCATAAAATGCCACCTCGCTTCTATTGTTGATGAGGGTATTCCCTGAAATAAATACTACTGACAGTATACAGAATATTCCATAGACAAGCAACAAAATCTTTTGAGGGAAGCTACTGTTCAGATTTATATTGCTGTTTATCACAATAATCCGGATGAGTAATTGCTATCCGGACGAGACAAGAGGCAGGCATTTTATGGGAAGAAACAGAAGGTGCACTGGAAAGGAAGAAGGAGGCACACATGTATTTTACAGCTCAGTCAGGCTCGGGAATTCCACGGAGCCCATACCAGGACGAAATTGA
>Ga0153941_1000320_pt1 | contig 21470 bp, 16 predicted proteins | sample TSNJ025MetaG_FD_104733 | JGI IMG/M metagenome (GOLD analysis project Ga0153941, IMG submission 104733) | Attine ant fungus gardens microbial communities from New Jersey, USA - TSNJ025 MetaG | ecosystem: Host-associated > Fungi > Mycelium > Unclassified | place: USA: New Jersey, Brendan T. Byrne...
AAGGTCAGTCTGTTTTACAGATAGTTAAATGAATATAGGGTGAAAAGCCGTATGCCTTAGTAGGGCACGTACGGTTTTGAATAGGGGCTTGGACGTGTGAGCGTCCTTGACCTACTAGAGAAAGCTGTCACTAATGTGTGGCAGCCTTTTTGAATAAAGGGGGAGCAATGTTTCGAAAGAATAGTTTTATTTTAAGATTATTTGTAGTGTTATCATTGCTGGTGGCATTATTAACCGGGTTTATTGGATATTCGATTTATCATCGTTCAAGGTCGGTTATTCGGGACGAAGTTTTGCTGCTGAATCGTGGCACCTTAAGACAGGTAGCTGACGGACTATCATTGATTTTGGAGGATGGAATTAAGTTGGCAGAGCGGATTTCCTATGACAGTAAGCTGATTGAAGTGCTGCAACAGCCAGGAGCAGAAAGCAGCAGTGTGGGAACTAAGGAGCAGATGAAGGTGGTTTCCGAGAAGATTATTGCTGATTATGTGTGGTCCAGAAGCAACAATAAAACCTTATTTGATGCCTACGTCATCGGTTATAATGGCCTGACATACTCCACTTACTATTCCCAGAAATACAATATGCAGTCGGTTCAGGGGGATCCGATTTATAGTGAGATTATCCAAAGGGGGGACGGAATTACCCTGATCGATACCCGTTCGGATCCGGAGGCCGGCGGTGCATTTCGTTATAGTTTTCAGGTGGCCGGCGAAATAAGTGATTTGATAACCCGTAAACCATGTGGTTTCCTGATTTTAAATATCAGCGAGAAAACGTTGTATGATGGATATAGGAACATAATGAGTGAGGGGAAACACTGCTACGTGCTGGGTCAGACCGGAACCATTATTTCCAGCAAAGACAAACGGAATATTGGCGGTATTTATTCGGCCTGGAATCATGATGAGATGGTTTTGCCACCCCAGGGGACGGTGCTGGGCGAAAAGGGGCAGGAAGCATTTTTAATCTATGAACGGATTCCTGGTTCGCAGTGGATTCTGGTGGAAGAGATTCCGCTTAAAAATGCTATGGCGGCCTGGGACCAGATTCGGTATTTTATTCTTGCAATCACGCTGACCGTGATTATTCTGATGCTGGCATTGATGGTATGGTTTGCCAGACAGGCGCTGACACCGGTAATGATGATCAAAGATAAGATGGAGCAGGTGACGGGCGGAGACCTGACAGTCCGGATTTCCCACCACCGGAATGACGAATTTGGACAAATCTCGGATTCCTTTAATGCTATGGTGGAACGGACCAATTCCCTGATTCTGGCGGTGAAAGAAGAGGAACGGCAGAAACGAATAGTGGAACTTGATTTCCTGAGGGCTCAGATTAATCCCCATTTTATTTACAATACGCTGACTTCAATCCGTTCATTTGTGGAAATGAATAAAAATGAAGAAGCGGAGAACATGCTGTTTCATTTCTCCAAGCTGCTGCGAAAAACCCTGACCCGTTCGGTGGAATTTATCTCGGTGGAGGATGAACTGAATACCATCCGGGATTATGTGGAGCTGCAGAAGCTCCGGTATACGGAGCAATTTGATGTGGAATATGATGTTGATGACGAAGTATTGGGCTGTGTAATCACCTCGTTTATCTTGCAGCCGATTGTGGAAAATGCAATCTTTTATAATATTGGACTGGCTGATCCGGGCCGGATTAAGATTACCGGGCGGTTGGTGCAGGACCAGATTATTCTGGAAGTCATCGACAATGGTGTGGGAATGAATTCCGACCAGATCCGTGATGCATTTAGTAAGGAGCACCGGGTCAATAGCATTGGCCTGAACAATGTCCATGAGCGGATTCAGTTGAATTATGGGCCAGAGTATGGCTTGGTGATTGAAGGGACGCCGGGACAGGGAACCACGGTCAGATTCATTATGCCGGCCTGAAGACGTGTACCAGAGGGAGAGTATTGTACGAGGAGGAATGAGAAATGTTGGAAGTGTTGGTAGCAGATGATGAAGCCCCGATTCGGGACTGGCTGAAATATTGCATTGAAAGTGAAGCTGATAAATTCCATGTGGCAGCGGTAGCAGCCAATGGAAAAGAGGCGTATGAACTGATACGGCAATTGAAACCCGATGTGGTCATTACGGATATCCGCATGCCGGGAATGGACGGAATTGAACTGATGCAAGAGGTAAAGAAAATCCTGCCCTACACCCATTTTGTCATTCTGACCAATTATGCGGATTTTAATTATGCCAAGCAGGCCGTGACCTTTGGTGCCAAGGAATATATTCTGAAATCAGAGATGAAGAAAAACGATCTGACGGCTGTGCTGACCCGGATACTAGAAGCTAAGCGGGAGATTAAGGCGCAGAAGATTCAGAACCGTTATCCCAGCGGTCACGTCGATATTTATGATTTGTATCAGCGATATGAGGACTCGGCTTTTTGCCGGGAGTTTTGGCAGGAACTGGGGATGAACTTAAACCAGCCGTATTGTATTCTGGGGCTGGCGGAAGAAGGCGATGCCAATCAGCGGGAGCTGCTGATTCATCTGGCCCGGGAGCAGAATCTGACTTATTATATTACGGTCTTACGGCAGGAAACCGTCTATCTGGTCATGCAGCATAAGGATGGTCATGAACTGCATAACAAGGCCAGGTGGATTGCCAGGAGGCTGTGGGGAGATTATGGCCTGAGTGTTGGTGTTGGTGTGGCGGAAGACAATATTGGCAATTTTATTATCAGCCTGGAGAAAGTCTATACGGCATTGCAGGGGCAGTTCTTCAGCAACGAAGCCAGAATGATCCGCTATGAGGAATGTAGTGCCTGTCCGGATCTGGATCGGAGCAAGATTCGAGAGGGACAGAAGACGATCTTCAGCAATCTGTCTTTAAAACGATATGACCAGGTGCAAGAACAGCTTTCAAATTGGTTTTCTTATTTTGATCAGTTAAATGCAGCCGACATTCCCTGGGCGATCGAACAATGTAAGCGAATGGTGCTTTCGGTGGAGGAGCGGTTTTATTACCAGAACCCCGCCGGTGAAGAAGGGGGCGGGGCCTGGGAACGGCTGCAGTCCCTGGCCAGTTGCCGTGAAGCCTGCCTGATTATGATTGAGACGATGCATAGCGCCGGCCAGGATGGTAAAACCAAGCCAATGAAGGAGGCCCTGGAATATATTCACAAGAACTACAATCGGCCGATTTCGCTGGTGGATGTGGCCCGTCAGGTCTACCGGGCCCCGGATTATTTCTCCAGAATGTTTAAGGAAGCAATGGGAGAGAATTTTAGTGTGTATTTGATGAAATATCGGTTGCAGAAAGCCCGGGAACTGCTTTTGCATACAGATATGCGGATTTCGCAGATTGCCTATGAAGTGGGATATTCGGCCCCGGGATATTTTTCCCGATTATATAAAAAATATATGGGTAAAACACCGGAGGAGGAACGAAAGTCAAAATAGTGCAGATAATGTCAAGATAGTGCGATTGCAACATTGAAACACAATAAAAAAAGTCAGAATAGTGCCATATATTAACGGGTGAGTGAATGGTTTTATTGTGCATTTATGTTAATATGTAGGTGCAACTGAAAAAGATATGTGAAAGCGTATCTTTTTCTTTTTAGAAATTCACATGGGGTTAGGGCGTGGCACAAGCAATTTTCAGATACGTCCTGAAAAAGGAGGAAAAACGAATGAAAAAAATGGTTTTGGTAGCTTTAGCAGCCACGATGGCGTTTAGTCTGGCGGGATGCGGCGGAAGTACCGCACCGAAGACAACAGCGGCTGCTTCCCAGGCAGAGACAACGGCCGCCGAGCAGGCAGCGGTTCCGATTTCAGATATGAAAGTGGGACTTATTCTTTCTACCGGCGGGCTGGGTGACAAGAATTTCAATGATATGGCCTATGATGGACTGCTTCGGGCACAGGAAGAATATGGTATTGAATTTGACTATGTAGAACCAAAATCCAGCAGTGATTTTATTCCGAATTACCGGATGTTTGCTGAGGCGGAAGAGTATGACCTGATTATCGGTATTGGCAATGACCAGTTGGATGCGATGAAGGAAATCGCTGAGGAATTTTCCGGGCAGAAGTTCAGCTTAATTGATGCCAGTCTGGACATGCCCAATGTCAGCAGCTTGTCAACAAAATGGCAGGAGCAGACCTTCCTGACCGGTGTCATTGCCGGATTATGTACCCAGGCAGATTTACCGAAGTCAAATCCGGAAAATGTAGTGGGTGTGGTTCTGGGGAAGGATTTTCCTAACTTAAGAGAAGGCGTAGTCGGCTTTGAGGCCGGTGTCCGCTATGTGAATCCGGATTGCGAGATTCTGGAAGCAGTCGTTGACAGCTTCAATGACCCGGGGAAGGGCAAAGAGATTGCCTTGTCGATGTACAACCGAAATGCTGACTTTGTCCAGCACATTGCCGGTGCTTCCGGACTGGGGGTGTTTAATGCAGCGAAAGAAAGTGACCGTTATGCCTTTGGTGTCGGCGGCAACCAGAATGCCAACGAGCCGGATTATATCGTGGCAACCGCCATCCGGAATGTTGATGAAATGGTATACGGTGAGGTAAAGGCAATGGCAGAAGGTACCTGGATACCAGGTGCCCATGTCAGCGGAATGGCAGAAGGTTCGGTCGGTTACTCCACGGAAGATTCCAAGGTTGCTCTGCCGGCTGATGTTGTGGCGGCAGTAGAAGAAATTCGCGCAAATGTAATCAGTGGTGAACTGGTACCATGCTCTAAAGCGGAGGAGCTGGACGCCTGGGTAGCGGCTAACCAGTACAAATAGTGATTTGACCCCTTTCGCGTCTGCTTAGGGGAAAAGTAGGGAGGGGTGTTTGACATGTATGCAGTGGAAATGAGAGGTATTGTCAAGCAGTATCCGCTGGTACGGGCGGTGGACAATGCCGATTTCCTGGTGAAAAATGGGGAAATTCACTCCCTTTTAGGGGAAAATGGTGCCGGCAAATCGACACTGATGAAGATTCTGTACGGGATGGAGCAGCCAACTAAGGGAGAAATCAAAATCAATGGAAATGTTGTGCAGATTGATCGTCCGTCCCGGGCGATCAATCTGGGAATCGGAATGGTTCATCAGCATTTTATGCTGACACCGGTGATGAGTGTGGCAGAGAATATTGTGATTGGCTGTGAGCCGGTACAAGGGCTTTTCTTTGATCAGAAAGCAGCGGTGGCGAAAGTAGATGAAATGATCAAGCAGTATGGCTTTCGCATTTCTGCTTCCGAAAAGGTGAAGAACCTTTCTGTGGGTGAACAGCAGCGGGTAGAAATTTTAAAGGCATTATACCGAGGGGCTGATATTTTGATTCTGGATGAGCCAACGGCGGTACTGACACCTAATGAAGTGGAAGAATTGTTTCAGATTATGCGGAAACTGAAAAGTGCCGGCAAGAGTATCGTGATCATTACCCACAAGCTGAAGGAAACCATGGATATTGCCGACCGGGTTTCGGTGCTGCGGGATGGCAAAATGGTGGAGACCGGCCTGGGAATGGAAGGAATCACAGTCAGCGACCTGGCCCGGATGATGGTGGGGCGCAATGTCGAACTGCAGGTTACCAGAAAAAGTGAAGGTATCAAAGAAGCTTATTTCAAGGTGCATCATCTGACAGCAACGGAGCGGGGCAGCCAGGTCCTCAAAGATGTAAATTTCGAGGTACATAAAGGTGAGATTTTGGGACTGGCCGGTATTGAAGGCAATGGTCAGAGCGAATTGATTGAAGTTCTGACCGGACTTAGAAAGACCGATTCCCTGGATTTGTATATGGGTGACCAGCCGGTGACCGGTGATGCCGGAGACTTTATCCAAAAAGGAATCGGGCATATTCCGGAAGACCGGATGACCCGTGGACTGGTACTGGATATGACCCTTGAAGAAAATATGATTCTGGGTTATCACCGGCAAAGTTCTTTTGAGAATAAAGGCATCTTTAAGAGTAAAGCAGTACGTAGCTATGTCAATGAAAAGATGGAAGAGTACCGGGTCAAGGCACCAAATGCGCAGGTGCGCCTGAATGCGTTGTCTGGCGGTAACCAGCAGAAGGTGGTGATTGCCCGGGTCTTCAGTCAGAACCCGGAGGTCATTGTAGTGGCACAGCCAACCCGCGGGGTAGATGTAGGAGCGCAGGAGTATATTCATAACCGGCTGCTGGACCTGCGTGATGAAGGTAAAGCAGTGCTGCTTATTTCCGCAGATTTAGATGAGGTGCTTTGCTTAAGTGACCGGTTGCTGGTGATGTATGACGGCCGGATTGTGGCGGAGACAATACCAGGTGAGATGTCAGAAACCGAGCTGGGACTTTTGATGACTGGCGGCAGTCAGCAGAAGGAGGGGAAGAAAGTATGAAGAAGTTCATGATATTTATAAGGAATATGAATTCTGTTGTACTGGCCATCGTTTCTCTGACATTGGCGGTGTTGATCAGCGGCGTGATTATGGCCCTGTGCGGTTACAATCCGTTTGAGGCGTTTGGGGCGATTCTGGTCGGAGCTTTTGGCGATAAGCGGGCCATTCTGCAGACGTTGACACAGGCAACACCGCTTATTTTTACCGGCTTGGCCTATACCTTCGCCAGAAAGGCTTCGCTGATCAATCTGGGCATTGAAGGCCAGCTTTATGCCGGTGCGATGGTGACGGCGGTGGTGGGGGTTATGGATTTTGGGATGCCCATGGCAATTCATCTGCCACTGGCCCTGGGGGCCGGTATTCTGGCCGGAGGATTATTTGCCGGATTGGTCGGGTTCTTAAAAGTAAAGTTTGGTTCTAATGAAGTAATTGCTACGATCATGTTCAATAAGGTGGCGACTTGTCTGGTGGCGTATCTGGTCAACTATCATTTTCTGGCCGAAGGCAGTGGTTCGGCGCAGACCGAGAAGGTGCTGGAAACGGCAATGCTGCCACGGCTGTTTGCTAAGTATCAGTTGACCATAGCCATTATCATTGCTGTCGGAGCTTGTATCCTGGTGAAGTATTTCTTTGAGAAAACTGTGGTCGGATATGAGATTCGGGCGGTAGGCCAGAATCAGCTGGCGGCGGAAACGGCTGGTATTAAAGCCGGGAAGCTTATGATTCTGACGATGTTTATCAGTGGGGCGATTGGTGGACTGGCCGGTGCCACTCATGTATTGGGGGTTGACCGGCGATTGATGATAGGATTTTCACCGGGGTATGGTTTTGATGGCATTGCCGTATCGGCGCTGGCGGCAGAGAATCCGGTTGGCGTGATTCTTTCCGGCATTGTTTTCGGGGCACTGCGGGCTGGTTCCATGGTGCTCAACCGGACTACCAGTATTCCCACAGAGTTTACGAATGTTATTCAGGCGCTGGTAGTATTGTTTGTTGCTGCACCATTGTTAGTAAAAGAAATGCTGGGAGTTAACCTGATGAAGAAACTGGAAGCAGGGAAGGAGGAAGCTGCTGATGAATAATTTGACCGCATATCTGATTCCTATTTTAACTGCAACTGTGTCGATGTCGGTTCCCCTTATTTTCGCATCAGTGGGGGGCGTATATTCCGTGCGCAGCGGTATTATGGCCCTGGGACTGGAAAGTATGATGATGACCGGAGCATTTACCGCGGTAGTGGGAGCGTATTATACCGGGAACGTGTGGATTGGCATTTTATGCGGCATGGCAGGTGGGGCATTGCTGGGGTTATTGCATGGCTTGTTGTCAGTGCGTTATAAGGTGAATCAGGTTATCAGCGGAATTGGCCTTAACCTGCTGGCACTGGCGGCGACGACATTGCTGATGCAGCTGCTTTGGGGAACCAAGGGGAATTCCCCCCAGGTTCCCAGTGTTGGCATCTATATTGGTGGACTTTCGGTTTTAGTTTATGTGATGATTGTGGTCGTGATTGTCGCCTGGCTGGTTCTGTTTAAGACCCGCTTTGGTTTGCGGCTGCGGACTGTCGGTGAGAATCCGAAAGCAGCCAGTACGGTGGGACTGCGGGTACATGCCATTAAATATACCGGTGTTCTGATCTGTGGTACATTGGCCGGACTGGGTGGTGCATACCTGTCACTGGACCATATGGATATGTTTGTGCGGGATATGACAGCGGGACGCGGTTATATCGCAGTGGTAATTACTATATTAGCCCGTTATAATCCAATTAGTGTTGTTTTTTGTGCATTGGTATTCGGATTTTGTGATGCGGTGCAGATTTATTTACAGGGACAGGGCATTCCGTCGCAGTTGATTCAGATGCTGCCATATATTGTGACATTGCTGGTGTTGACGTTTGGTGTGAAGCATATTACGCCACCGGCGGGTGTGGGAATGCATGAGAGCGATTAACGTGTGAAAGTGGAAAAAGAAATATAAATGGAGGAATCAATCATGAAAGAAGCAATTAATCAAGGAAGCGTAATGCTGACTGATTTGTATACAGCAAATAACCAATATCCCTGCATTCGCCTGGATGGTGAACAAATCTGGCTTGGCTGGCAGTGTTATTGTGATTGCCATGACAGTATCATCGCGGCCCGGCTGGTTGAAGGGAAAGCTGTGGAGGAAACAGTAATCTCCGGTGACGGAGAAGCGCTGCATCCGGCCATGGTGGTTTATGATGGCGCGGTCTGGTATACATGGTCGGAATGTAAAGACCGGGAGTGGCGGATTTTAGTTCGTTTTGTAAAAGCCGGAACATGGAGTGAAGTTATCGGGGTGAGCCGCAGTGAGGCGGCATTCTATCCAAACTTTGTGATCAGTGCAGGCCAGTTGTATGTCTTGTGGAGTGAGCAGGGAAAAGGTTTCAGCCATACTATGATGGCCCGGATTGCTGATGGCAAGGTCGTTGATCAGGAACTGGTTTCAACATCAGCGAAGGCATACCGTCCACGGGCAATCGAGGGTGGCGATGGCAATCTGTATTTGACTTATGATGCATTTAATGGCAAGACCTATGATATTTTGACCCGCGTAAAGACCAGTGCGGGTTGGAGTCAGGAACATAAAGTGAATATCACAAATGAATGGGAAACCAGTCCGGTACTGGCAGCCATTCCCGACGGTGCCGTCGTGTGCTGGTATAACTATGGAGCCAGAGCAGCCTTTGCTTATTACTCAGCAGATTTGAGTGTGAAAGACGGGCAGATAGCATCAAGCGCACCGGATTGTTTCTCCAAGGGCGTAGACTGGTACCAGAATGTCGATGTAGCTTCCAATAGCAATGGGGTCCAGGCGTTTGCTTATACCTGGGGGAAATATAATATTCAGGTTCGTTACCGCAAAGATCACGGCGCATGGTCGGCTCCGGTCACCATGTCCTATGATGATGGCCACTGTGCGGTTCATCCAAAGCTAATCCTGGATAATACCGACCGGATTCATCTGGTATGGCAGTTTGCCCATATGAATGGCCATGAGGATCGAAATGCAGCAGTTGTTTATAACAATCTGACCTTGGCAGAAGTGGACAAATATGCCAATCCGGACAAAGAAACCGGCGAGAATACCTTCACCCATCCGATTCCAATTGAAAAAGCTTTAGACAAGCATGCAGACGAGGCAGTTCGCCAATGGTTAGACAAAAATGGTTATGAGAATCTGGAATTAAAATTTGGCGATATTCATGGTCAAAGTACCATTTCTGATGGTGTCGGTGAAGTTGACCAGTATTATCACAGCGCCAGAACCAATGCTGGTCTGGACTTTACAGCCCTGACTGATCACGACTGCTACCCTGACTGGATTTCACAGTCGGAATTTGAATGGATGAGAACCACAAATAAGCTGATGAATACGGACGGGGAATTGGCTTGTCTGCTGGCTTATGAGTGGACACCAAATGAATACCGTTATGACTACGGGCATAAGAATGTCTACTATCGTGGTGATGACGGTGAAATGTTCCGTTCCGGCGATGTTGGCGGAATGACCCCATTTCATTTATTTGAAAGTATTCGTAAGTATGGAGCGCAGTGTATTCCTCACCATCCGGCGGCCAAGTGGTCGATGGTCAGTGCGGCTACGGACTGGAATTTTCATGATCCCGAGGCGCAGCGGTTGGTGGAGATATTCTCCCGCCATGCCAATTTTGAGAAGTTTGAGGATTCTTCCAAATATACCAAGAATATTGATAAATATGAACGCTGTAATGTACAGGACGCATTAGCCAGAAAGTATCATCTGGGCTTTACCGCCGGCAGCGATTCCCATCAGATGGAACATGGTGTTGAGGGTGGTATTGTTGCAGCTTTTGTACCGGAACTGACCAGAGAGGCGGTTTTTGACAGTCTGTATGACCGTTTTGTCTATGCCACCAGTGGAGCCAGAATGCTGGTTTCCTTGCGGGTAAATGGTTGCCGGATGGGCGAAGAGATTACATCTCCGGCAGGAAAGGCGGTAAAGATTGAAGTTAGTGTCCTGGGAACGGATACTGGTGTCGTGCAGGTAATTAAGAATAACCAGGTAATCAAAGAACAGCAGACGGATGGGCTGGCATGTGATTTTGTCTTTGAAGACCTGGCAGAGGAAGCTGATACATACTATTATGTCAGGGTAGAGCAGAATGACGGACATCTGGCCTGGTCCAGTCCGGTCTGGGTTAGTTAATGAAATAAGCATATTACTTGCTCGTTTTGCATCCATGATCGCATTAAGAGTAGTATTGCATATAATGAAAGTCAACAAAAAGAACATTTAAATCAAATGACATTTACATTTACTGAAGTGAAAAAAAATTTCAAATAAAGTGACATGTGTCCTTTCTTTAAACACAAAAAGAGATATAATTCATATATAGACAGACACAAAAAGAGACATTATACTATTGATGAGAGTTCATGAATTCAAGAAGGGTAGAAAGGTGGATGAGAATATGGTAAACTACTCAGAAACAGAAGGAAAACAATATCATACTCAGGTGGGAAAGGGGGATGTCGGCAGATATGTCATCATGCCCGGAGATCCCAAGCGTTGTGCCTTGATTGCCAGGTATTTTGAGAATCCGGAATTGATTGCGGACAGCAGAGAATATGTGACCTATACAGGGACGCTGGATGGTGTGAAAGTCAGTGTTACCTCGACCGGAATCGGTGGCCCATCGGCATCGATTGCCATGGAAGAACTGGTCATGTCAGGAGCCGACACCTTTATCCGGATCGGAACCAGCGGCGGGATGGATCTTGATGTGAAGAGCGGTGATGTTGTTATTGCTAACGGAGCCATCCGCATGGAAGGAACCAGCAAGGAATATGCCCCCATTGAATTTCCGGCAGTACCGGACTATGAGGTCATGACGGCATTGGTTGACAGTGCGAAAAAGCTTGGCAATACATATCATGTCGGTGTTGTGCAATGTAAAGATTCTTTCTTTGGCCAGCATTCACCCGAGACAAAACCGGTGGGATATGAACTGATGAATAAATGGGAGGCATGGAAACAGCTTGGCTGCAAAGCCTCGGAGATGGAGTCGGCGGCCCTGTTTATTGTGGCCAGTTACTTAAAAGTACGGGCCGGATCGGTCTTCCTGGTAGTAGCGAATCAGGAGCGGGCCAAACTGGGCATGGAGAATCCTATTGTCCATGATACGGATGCAGCAATCCGCATCGCGGTAGAGGCAGTCCGTGAACTGATAAAAAAAGATCTGAACAAATAGGAGGACTTAATGGAAGTAAAAGAAATTTTAAAACATGTGGATCACACGTTATTAACTCAGGGTGCAACATGGGAAGAAATCGCTGTGATCTGTGACGATGCAATGGCATATGAAACTGCTTCGGTTTGCATTCCGCCGTCTTACGTAAAAGCAGCTAAGGAATATGTCAATGGGAAAATGGCAATCTGCACCGTAATTGGCTTTCCCAATGGATATCAGACAACCGAGACAAAGGCCTTTGAGACTGAAAATGCCATTGCCAACGGAGCAGATGAAATTGATATGGTGATTAATATCGGCTGGGTCAAAGATCAGAAGTTTGATTTGCTTGAGGCAGAAATCCGTCTTTTAAAAGGCATTTGCCAGGACAAAATATTGAAAGTAATTATTGAGACCTGTCTGCTGACGGAGGAAGAGAAGATTAAGATGTGCCAGGTGGTGACAAACGCCGGCGCGGACTACATCAAGACCTCAACGGGCTTTTCCAGCGCCGGTGCAACCTTTGCGGATGTGGCGCTCTTTGCCCAATATGTTGGTGAACATGTAAAAATCAAAGCGGCCGGGGGAATCCAGTCCCTTGACGATGCAAGGAAGTTTATGGAACTGGGAGCTGACCGTCTGGGAACCAGTAAAATGATTAAACTGGTTCAAAATACTTCATCAGGGGGTGGCCTGGATGCTGGATACTAAAGCGTTGATCGAGCAGGCAATCGCCGCAATGAGTCATGCCTACACTCCTTATTCCGGGTTCCAGGTAGGTGCAGCACTGTTGGCAAAAAACGGAACGGTATATCAAGGCTGTAACATTGAAAATGCTGCCTATACGCCCTGCAACTGTGCGGAACGAACCGCATTTTTCAAGGCGGTCAGCGAAGATGTCCGGGATTTTCAGGCCATTTGTGTCGTTGGTGGTAAGGATGGGATTCTTACGGACTATACGGCTCCGTGTGGGGTCTGCCGGCAAGTGATGATGGAATTCTGTGATCCGGATGAATTCCAGATTATTCTGGCGACAGATACTGATAACTATCAGATATTTACTTTGAAGGAACTGCTTCCGATGGGATTTGGGCCGGCGAATCTCCTCTCGGCAAATTAGTTTCGTACTTACTACCGTAAACTGTCTGCCGCCATTTAAGCCGGAGCGGAGATATAGCCATAACAATCAGAGATTTCTTAATCATACTACATTAAGGGGTCTCTTTTTTATTTCCTCAAAATTCGATTATCAACCTGCGCAGGAAGAAAACGAAGCGGTTAAGAAAAGTGTGGAGCAGGCAATACAGTTAGAGCCGACCAAAACCAAAGCACAGAACCGCAGAAAGGATATAGAATTATGAGTGTTTAGGTGTTATAATGAAAAACATAACTAAACGAAAAATTAGATTTTGACATTAGAGGCAAAATGTATGAAGCGATTTATTAATCAACTGCGGCTGAAGCAGATTCTGATTGCTACGATGGTACCTGTCAGTGTTTTACTGGTGGGAATTTCCGGTTTTTTGGTGACCAGAGTTGCAGAACAGCAGGTGGAAAAAAACACTTATGTAAATGTCTCGGCAATTCTTAATCAGACTCAATTTTATCTGGATACTCACATGTATAACGTATTTGAAAGCTTCACAGAATTGGAAAACAACTCTTCCTTGTACATATTGAAAAGTCAGGTGGAGAAAAATAAGGGAATTAATCAGACCGCAACCAGTTATGTGACACTGAATAATACGATAAACCAGATGGTTTCATACAGCGGCGGTACGATAGAAAACATATATATCAATTTTAATGATGGAAAGATGATGATTCAGGCATATGATAAAGATCCGCTAAGGATGTCATTTTCCTATCAGGAGTGGAAAGAACATTTTCCTGAAAACCGTTACTACTGGTATCCGGTGACTGATGGTGAGGCGGAGATTGGCAATCGGGAGGTTGGCATGCTCCTGTTTCATCTCTATGAATCGCCAAGTGAAAATCTTCGGGGGATTGTTATGATTACCCTGAAAGAAACTTTCTTCCAGAATATCTTAAATAATCCCGAGATTAGTAAAAGCGGATTTTTGTGTCTTCTGTCCGAGAATGGGGACAAAATATTTGCAGATGAAGATATGCCCTATTATATTACCGGGGAAGAAAAACAGGAGATCTTGAATCTGAATGAGAAAAGTGCGGTAAATAGTTTTGCGGACAAGCTTGTTTTTTCCGAAATGCTGGAGAGTATTCCGTGGCGGCTGGCGGCAGTCGTTCCAAAAACAGAAATTTTTCAGTATGTTGAGCAGATCAAGAAAACCTCCTATCTTTTGATGGCGGCAGCCATGCTTGGCATGATTATCATATCCGTATGGATAGCGAAGCTGATATCTAATCCTCTGTCAGAGCTGACAGAAAAAGTAAAGGGGATTGAAAACAATCATTTGGATGAATCCTTTGATATCAATCTTTATGAAGAGATCAATGTATTAAATCGTGGATTGGAGAAGATGAGACTTCACATCATCAAACTGCTGGAGCAGGTGAAAGAGGAACAGGTATTGAAGCGAAAGGCAGAAATGTCTGTTCTCCAGGCTCAGATAAAGCCGCACTTTTTATATAATACGTTGTATGCAGTCAAGCAGTTGTGTGATTTGAAAGAGATGGAGCAAGCGAGTTCCATGCTCTTTGCATTGGCATCTTTTTATCGCATTGGTATCAGCGGCGGCAAGTCGATGATCACAGTAGCAGAAGAGATTGAGCATGTAAAAAGCTATCTGCAGATCCAGCAGATGCGTTATTCGGATGATTTTGACTATATCATCGACTGTGATTTTGATATTATGGACTGCAATATTCCGAAACTGTCTTTACAACCGCTGGTTGAAAATGCAATTTACCATGGTGTAAAGCTAAAGCGGGACAAAGGCTATATTTGTATTATTGGTGGTGTGGAAGGTACGGACGCATTTTTAGAAGTACATGATAATGGCCCGGGACTGACGAAAGAGCGTTTGACAGAGATGAAAAAGGCCTTAAGTGCCAGAAGTGAGAAATCGGCAATGACCAGTATTGGACTGCGCAATGTCAATGACCGGATTAAGATTCATTTTGGAGAACGGTATGGGGTAACAATAGAAAGCACAGAGAATGAAGATACGACTGTACGGATTACATTTTCGATAAATGGAGGGCGATAGAATGGAAACCTTTTATAAGCTATTGATTGCAGATGATGATGCGATCATTCGCAGAGGATTAAGTCAGCTGATAGATTGGGAAAAACATCATTTTCATATTGTTGCGTATGCAGCGGATGGTGAAAAGGCCTGGGAGATTATTGAACAGAATCCTATCGATATTGTTGTATCTGATATTAAAATGCCTTTCATGGACGGTATCCAGCTATTGGAAAAAATATGTGAAAAATATCCTGATATCCGGGTGATTCTGCTGACTGGTTATGAAGATTTTGAGTATGCCAGACAGGCAATCAAATATAAAGCATTTGACTATTTATTAAAACCGATGGATGGGCAGCAGCTATTAGAAACGGTACAGCGGGCGGCATACAGTCTGAAGGAAAATAGAAAGATACAAAAAGATATCAGCGAAAATTTGGAGATGAAGCGGAGAAGTTTTTATTGCAAGCTTTTGCAGGGATCGTATACCAGCCAGGAACTCTATCGGCTGGCTTCTATTCTTGAAGTTCCACTGATTTTGAATGGTTTCTCTCTTACGATGTCGGTATATCTGGATTTTTACACATCAGAAGAAGAACTTAGGGAAGAAAGGTTTTTAGAAAAAAGAAATCAAGTTATTCAAGTGATTGAAGAGTGTAATCAATCAATGATGGAGCTAAATAAGGAACCGATTTATATTGTGATTGCGGATTATAAAAGAAACCAGATAGAGATTTTAATAACAGCTGAACCAGAACAGGTTGAGGAATGGAAACAGGGACTGGTGTCGTATGCAGGTCATATAATCGGAGCGGTTACCAGGTATTGTGACACTACTGTTACGATTGGCATGGGAAATGTGCAGAGAGAGCTTGCCGGACTTCACAATTCCTATGTGATTTCGAGTAAGGCAATTCAGAGCAGACATTTGTATGGAAAGGCTCGGGTTATAGATGGAGCTGATGTGATGGAGCCACATGACAGCATTACCGAGATTACCTTGCCGAGTGATCGACTGCTGCAGCATATCCGTCTGGGATTTCTGGAAGATGTGGCAAAAGATGTGGAACATATCTTCACCGATTTATTTTGTATCGGATACATTTCGCTGGAATCAGCCAAGATGATAGCTACCGAGCTGGCAATCGTCTGTTTTAAGGGACAGACGATGTCCGGGGAAGGGGCAGTCAGTTATCTGTATTTTCTGAATGAAATTCAACGGATGACGACGGTTGAAGAATTAAAGCAGAAGATCCTGGAGCTGGCGTTGCAGATCACAGAGCAAAGAGGAAATAGAAAGACTACACAGCGTCAGCTGGCCGAAGATGCACTTCAATATATACAGGAGCACTTCTTTGAGGAGTCACTGAGTCTTGGGAAGCTGGCCGGTCAGTTTCATGTGAGCCAGACCTATATGGGTATTGTGTTAAAGCAGGAAACCGAGGTCAACTTCTCTACCCACCTGCTGAATATGAGAATGCAGAAGTCTATGGAGCTATTACGGTGCTCTGATGTGAAGCATTATGAGGTGGCTGAGCAGGTAGGATACAGCAACCCTCAATATTTTGCGGTCTGCTTCAAGAAATATACAGGGATGACGCCGACTCAGTTTAAAGAACAGTAATTAATAATTTTAAACAATCCCGATGGAATATTGCATAGTGTTTTCCCGCCGTTCTCTTTATAATAACTACATAAAGAGGGGGGACAAAGATGAACAGTAAAGCAACTCTGCGGAGATTGAAAAAAGAGAGTTTTCCCTATCTATTGATAGTTCCGGCTATACTCTTTATAGCCGCATTTCTTATTTATCCGGTGCTGAATGTATTTTTCTACAGCCTTCAAAGTTATGACGTCGCCAGACTGAGCCAACGGGGGTTCATCGGATTGGATAACTTTGTAAAGATCTTTACCAATGATAAGATTTTTGTAAAATCACTTGGAATATCATTTCGCTGGGTCTTGACCCAGGTGAGTGCACAGTTGCTTTTGGGCATGATTCTGGCACTTTTGTTGGATAAGAAATTCTGGGGCAGAGGAATCTACCGATGTGCGGTGTTTTGCCCTTGGGCCATATCGGGTGTTCTGACCTCCATGATTTGGTCGTTGATGTATAATCAAAGCATTGGTGTCATTAATGATTTGCTGATGAAGGTTGGGCTGATCAAGTCAAGTGTGGCATGGTTGTCAAACACAAAATATGTATTTACATCCGTTGTGGTAGCAGAACTTTGGCGAGGGATTCCATTTTTTGCCATTATGCTTCTGGCAAGTCTTCAGAACATTCCTACCGAACTGTATGAAGCGTGTCGGGTGGACGGCGGTAAACCGTGGCAGGAGCTGTTCTATATTAAGCTTCCTTATTTAAGAGAGACGATTATCCTGACCACCTTATTGCGGGCGGTATGGGAGTTCAACAATGTCGATATGATTCTCACCCTGACCGGAGGAGGACCGTCCAATATGACAACGACTCTGGCGATGTACATGACAAATACTTCAGTGAAGAATAATAACTATGGTTACGGTTCAGCCTTAGCGGTAGTTTCCTTCCTGATATTACTGGTATTTGCAGTGCTTTATCTGAAGCTTTCAAAGTTTGGAGGTGAGGACTAGATGAAAAGAAGATGGTCGGCCAAAAGAGTTGGCACCACCACTGTATTTACCATACTTCCGCTGGCTTTATTTCTCTTTTTTATTCTGTTTCCGATATACTGGACGATAGTTACATCGTTTAAACCGGAATCAGAGATAACCTCAAAGGTAACCAGTTATTTGCCGAGAACCTTTACTTTGGCGAATTACAATCAAGCATGGAACAATGTTGGGTTTTCCATGTTTTTTAAAAACAGTTTGTATATTGCGGCAGGCGGCGTCCTCCTGATCGTGCTGGTTTCTATCATGGTGGGATATGCGCTCAGCCGATTTCGGTTTAAAGGAAAAACGGCATTTATGTTAGTACTTTTATGTACGCAGTTTATTCCCAGTGCAATGCTGATTACACCAATGTTTATTATCTTTAAAAACATTGGCTTGTTAAATAATCTGTTTGCATTGGTATTGGTTAATACAACTTTCCAAATTCCATTTAATGCAATTTTAATGCGTGGATTTATAAGTGGGATTGATTATACTATTGAAGAAGCAGCTCAAATTGACGGTTGCAGCAGAACCGGTGCTATAATAAAAGTAGTATTTCCATTGTTGAAGCCGGGAATTGTGGCAACGGGGGCATTTGCCTTTATCCACTGCTGGAATGAGTTTTTGTTTTCGTTTATGTTTATTAGCAAGCAGCCGAAGTTTCCGCTATCTGTGGGACTGAAATATATGATGGGAGAATATGCCATTAACTACGGACAACTGGCGGCTGGTGCAGTGATAGCAGTTGTACCTGTGTTGATTCTCTTTAGCTATATCCAGAAATATCTGGTCGGCGGAATCAGTGCAGGGGCAGTCAAGGGGTGATTGCACTTTGAAAGAACACTACCAACAAAAACGAGGAGGAAAAGACATGAAAAAAATGATGGCAACAGCGATGGCAGCAAGTATGGTGTTAGGACTTGCAGGATGCGGCGGCAGTACAGGTACTGAAACCACCGCAGCAACGGCGACAACAACAGCAGGTAATACCCAGACGGAAGCAGCTGCACAGGGAACCGGAGAGGTCATTACTTTAACTTTCTGGGATGAGAATGCCGGAGACTCCAGAACGGAGTATTACAGAACCCTGATTGAAAACTTTGAGGCCCAGAATCCGAATATTAAGATTGAGTATCTGGGACTGCCGTCTGCGGACGCATTGTCGAAATACCAGACGGCAATTCAAGCTGGCGAGACTCCGGATATCGGTGGAATCAACAACTCATGGGCAGCGACGATCGTTGGTCAGGATGTATGTATTCCACTAGATGAATACTATGCAAAGTGGGATGAAAAAGATGATATGAATAAAGGTGCCATGGAAGTGGCAAGAAACTATCATTCGGATGGAAAACTATATTTTATGCCGACCTCTTCAAACTTTATTTGTCTGTGGGTCAATACCGATATGCTTAAGGAAGCCGGCTTAGAAGGCAGACCAAAGACCTGGGAGGAGTTCTTTACTTACTGTGAAACATTGACAGACAAAGATAAGGATCAATATGGTTATACCATCCGAGGCGGAGCAGCTTCTCCGGCGATTGTTGTAGATTTTTTATATTCTTATTCAGGACTGAGCAATATGTTTGATGAGAATGGTGTTTGTACGATCAATGATCCGGCTCATATTGAATTTGCCAATAAATACTTTGATATGTATGGTAAGTATACACCAGAAAGCGATATTACGGCAGGATGGAAAGAGATTGCTGCCAACTTCGACTCCGGAGTATGTGCAATGTTGACTCATAACCTTGGTTCCTATACAAATCATGTGGATGCATTCAGTGATACCTCGAAGTTCGCAGCTTATGCGCTTCCATATTCACAGCAGGGAACCTATATCAACAACGGTGGCACACTGACAGGATTGGGTGTATTTAAAACCTGTAAAAATCCGGAAGCAGCATGGAAGTTTGTTTCCTTCATGTCAGGTGCAGAAGGCAACAGTTTCTGGAATCAGAGTATCGGACAGATGCCGGTTAACAATGCAGTGTTAGAGTATGACTGGATCAATGAGATGCCGCATATTCAGACAGCACTTGAGACAACCAATCAGGATAACTGCATCACCTATCTTCAGATGTCCTATCTGCCGGGATATGGTTCCATCAACTCTACGTATATTGAACCGGCGATCCAATCAGTTATGTCAGGAGAGATGACAGCAGAAGAGTTGCTGAATGAATGGGCAGGCTATCTTCAGGAAGAATATGACAACTATCACACTTCAAATTAAGTGAGAAAAGTAGGTTTATATGAATCACTTACAAGAAATCATACAGTCAGTAGAAGTATTTCTAAATTCCTGTGGCGTGGAAAGGAACCCTGACATATACCCGGAGGAATGCAAAGATGTGATCGAACTTCACTCTATTATCATTGGAGACAGGAATGAAGTCTGGTTAAAAGGATATTGGGAACCATATCAGGAGGAAGACAGGCATGTGCTGTTCTCAATCAGTAAAAGCTTTTCCTGCATGGCATTGGGGTTGCTGTGGGATGACGGTATCGTGGATCTCAATTGTCCGATGACTACATACTTTCCGGAATATGCTCATCTGGCAGATGGCTATATGAGAGAAGTAACCCTTCACCATTTGCTCAGTATGAATGCCGGAACCAATATTTTTACGACATCCAGAATCTGTACTCATGGAGAGAGAGATGATTGGGCTGCCAATTTTTTTGCGGATGAATTGCCGCACAAACCAGGCACGTATTTTCAATACAATACCCCCGCAAGCTATATGATCGGAAGATGTGTAAAGCAGTTGTCCGGGAAAAACCCTTTGGATTTATTAAATGAACGAATATTCTGGAATATGGGTATCCGGGATGTTCAGTGGGATGAATGTCCCCTCGGCTGTAATACAGGCGGCTGGGGAGTCTGGATGCGTCCATCCGATTTGTTCAAAATCGGTCAATTGTTTCTGCGAAAAGGAATCTGGAACAGCAGACAGCTGCTGAGTGACACATGGATCAAGAAGATGGGAACCGGAGTTAGTGATACTTCGAGACTTCAGAATGACACGGAACGGGGATATGGATATCAGACATGGATTAACGCGTCAGGGGGATACAGCTTCCGGGGGATGTTCGGTCAATACTGCTACATCATACCGGAAAAAGATTGTGTGATGGTAATTACTTCAGGAACACATCAAAAAGAAAGACAGAGTAAATGTGTGGACCAGCTGGCTGCTGATCTAAAGGATTTTCATGATCAAAGCGAAGCATTATTGCCGTATGAATATCCTGCACTTAGCCTCAGATCATTGCTTGCGGGAGAGATAAGCTCTATGCAGAGTTCTTACAGGGAATATCAGATGGAGCCGAATCGGGAAGGTTATGAGTCGATTGGCTTGCTGCTGGGAGAAGGTCATGGTTATCTACATTTGAACTATGATATCAGCCAGGGTGGTTTCAGGAATGTTCTGCCGTTTGGATATGGTACCTGGGGATACGGAACCAGAACCTGTAAAGGGAAGATTAGCTGCTGGACGGGTGGGACAAGAAAGGTTGCCACCTGTGCCGGCACAGCGGATGGGGAGCTGTGTATGGTGCTTCAGTTTATGGAAAGTAGTAATGCGGAATACTGGCATTTCCTGATGGAGGGAGAAAATATCACCATTGAAAGGAATCTAAACTGCGGTGATAATGGGGATATTTCCATGGAAACTTTAAGGGGAGACAGCCGATTGTGAAGAATGATAAGATAGTACTGATAAAGGAAGCATTTATGGGATTTTCTATTGGTGATTTCCCTTATGACCGGGAACATTCCGCCTTAGGAGAGTACCATCTGCATCCGGTAAAAGGTGATTGCGGTATTTGGTATGACCCTGTGTGCAATTATAATTACCGCGGTCCGTCCTGGATTATCACAGAGGATAACGGAATTCATTATATGGAGCAGATGCGGGTGGTGACCAATGACCCTCATATTATGCATCCCATACTTATGGCTGGAAAGACTGGCTGGAGAGACTACACGGTCTCTGTAAGAGTCCGTCTGCTGAATACTTTTGGGGAGGCAGGAGTTGCTTTTGGGGTGCAAAACAGCATGA
>Ga0153941_1000321_pt1 | contig 21461 bp, 25 predicted proteins | sample TSNJ025MetaG_FD_104733 | JGI IMG/M metagenome (GOLD analysis project Ga0153941, IMG submission 104733) | Attine ant fungus gardens microbial communities from New Jersey, USA - TSNJ025 MetaG | ecosystem: Host-associated > Fungi > Mycelium > Unclassified | place: USA: New Jersey, Brendan T. Byrne...
ACTACCTCATATTTACAGGAGTTTACTAGAAGCACCGTCTCGTTCTGTGCCAGGCTCAGTAGTGCCCAAAGCCATCGGAAGTCTAGCTAAAAAGCAGAATGATGTCACCCGTCTAGGTGCCCACCTGGACAACATCTTCATCTTCACTAGAATAGTAGAGGAGCATGTGTGATTGGTCTGGAGAGTCTTGAAAGTTCTGGAAGAGCATAAACTGTTCTTTTGTCTAGAAAAGTGGGAGTTCTAGAAGACACAGATTAAGTATCTGGAATTGGTAATTTCTAAAAACAAAGTCTCTATGGATTCTGTTAAGGTCTCCAGAGTTTGTGAGTGGTCTGTTCTAGAAAATTAGACAGATGTTCAAGTTTTTTTGGATTTTGCAAACTTTTATCATTGGTTCATTTATGACTTCTCTGCCATAGTCTAGCCTCTTTTTGATCTTACCAAGTCCAAAATACCCTGGATATGGAACACCAAGGAACACAATGCCTTTGAAGTACTCAAGATAGTGGTGATTATTGCTATAGTCCTCATGTCACCTTAAGACTCAGAGCTCTTCTATATCAAAGTAGATAGCTCAGACTTTGTTATAGAAGTAGTTGAGTTCTCTTTCAACAGTTGTCTAAAGATGAGAAATAGCATCTAGTTATATTTTACAACAAGTTCTTGTCCCTGGTGGAGAAAAACTATAAGATCCACAAAAAGGAAATTCTAGCTATCATCTATGTATTAGAGAAATGAAGGCACTTTCTGGAAGGAATGAAACATTTGGTGGAAATATAGATAGACTACAAGAACTTGGAGTATTTTATGATGGCCAAGAAGCTCAACAACTGTCAAGCTTGTTGGTCTTTCTATCTGGTCTGTTTTGACTTTCCATTTATGTATTGCTTAGGCTACTCTATAGGAAAACTGAATATATTATCCTAGAGGTCAGACCACAGAACTAGAGCCTTGTTATGAGCTACCTTGGCTATAATAACTTTTATTTCTTTAATCCTTTATCTTTTACTTTTCTTTTCTTTTGATTAGATAATAGGAAGTCCCATGATCAGGATCACATGATATGTCATATTTCCTATAACAAATCAGTCACATGATCAGTTATATCATATAGGTTATATATTAAGGAACATTCTAGTAGATTCTATTAGATCATTAGTAGGTTAGGGTTAGTAGCATAGACCATGTATAAAAGGTATAAGTAGTAGCCCAAATCTAAGGGGAACTTTGTTAAGTTCTCTTTGTTCACCCCAAATAAAAAACAACTTAGGGTTAGCTTAACCCAATGGTTGTACTATAGCTCTCTACAACTCATACAATATAGCTCAACACTATCAAATAAAACTACAATATCTTAAAGGAATTAAGACCAGCTCCTCTTCAACCCTGGGACAAGTTCACAGTACAAGAAATCTAAGATGCCCCCAAGAAATACAAAAACAACTTCACCTTTGGTCCTAATCATATAACCTAGCAACATCTCAAAAGAATCCTTTCTCACAATGAGTACATAACAACTATTCTGGACATCACTAATATATACTTTGACCTGAGCTATTGGCTATTCTACTTCAAGCAGTCTACCTCTATTATTATCCTAAAACCAAACAAAAGCTGGTACAATACATCCAAGTTCTTTTATTCTATTATGCTCTTTAACACTTTGAGCAAATTCATCAAAAAGACCATAAGCCAACAAATTCAATTTCAGGCTATTCAGTCAGCATTTCTTCATCTAAACCAACTGGGAGGAATTATCTAGAGATCTATGACAGATGCAGACTCATTTCTTACATATATAATCCAGATAGGATAGGCAAAATACCTCAAAAAAAGTATAGTAGCATTTGACATTGTTCAGTTCTTTCCTTTTCTAAACTATAAACTAATGATAGATACTATTGAGCTTGCAGGCTTCCTCTTTAAGGTTGTTAAGTTCTTCAGCAACTATCTAACAGATAGATATACTATATATATATAAAATCACTTCACTTCCCTTTCCTTTTCAGCAAGCATAGGTATTGGACAAGGCTCTGCACTATCTCTAGTCCTCTTAACCTTCTACTTTGTCCCTATCTTATGCTTATTCAAAATACAAGCAAGCAGCTTTGATTCCCCTTTTGCTATGTCTACTTTTTTCTTTGTAGACAATAGTTTTTTTATATCACAGGAGAAGACTTATGACAAATTCCTTGAAACTCTCAAACAAAGCTACAACATTATTTCAAACTTGTTTACAGCCTTTGGCCTGGTTCTAAAGCATAATAAATCTGAGATTTTCCATTTTTTGAGAGCAAGAAACAATCAAAACTCTTTCTTAGACCTTACCTACATTGGTAGCCCTATACTATACACTAAGAAAACCTAGAGGTACCTTGGTTTTTACTTTAACAAAAAACTAACCTTTTACCAATATATCCAGTATTATGCAAACAAAGCCCTCTCTACCATAAAAGCTCTAAATATACTAGATAATTTATCAAGAGAATTTCTTCTACTCTAAAAGAAACTACTATACTGCACCTGTATCCTCTCCATTACTCTATATGGATTCTAGCTCTAGTTCTTTAAGAGCATACCTATATTCCATCTTCTCCAAAGCCTTACAAAAATGCAGAGATGAGTAGCCTTGTAGATTACAAGGGCCTTTCCACATCTCTCTATCCTATGGCATTAAAGCAATTGCAGGCCTTATGCCAATAACCCTCTATCTAAAGAAGCTATTAGAACACTTTTAACTCAGAGTTGACTCCTTTCCAAAATATTATGTTTTTTGAGCATTACTAGACAGATATCACTCAAAAAACCAGAAACCCTACCCAATGTCTACTATTTGTCTTACTGCAAAGCAAAACCAAAAACTTAAAAGCCCCATACAGGACATTAACCACTGCCTTAACCAAGTCTACCCAGCATTCAACTTCATAAACCCTAAACTGAGACTAGGGTTTTGTATAGTTAATCTCTTCCCTGACTACCTTTTCTTCTTTCCTGTCAAATGCAGTGACAATACAGCTAGAAGAAACCACTTAATAAAACTTGATAATATTTTACAAGTATCAGCTAGACAAGCTCAAACCATCATTATTGTTACTGATGCAGGGGCTAAATCTGAATATCATGCTATATTCATTGTCTATAGGTAGCAAAATAAAGAGCTCATTTTCAACTTTGAGTATGCAGCCATTAACGTTATGCCTGCTAAAGTGGAGTTCTTTGCCCTCAGAGACAGCATTAGTCAAGCTATTTTCATAGAGAGAATTCAACACATTATTGTTATCACTGACACTATTATGAAAAAGAAACTATTTCTTGTGCATTTATCAACTTGATAGGAAACATCCAAGAATACAATGTGGAAAAGATATAAATAGTGTAGGAAGGATTATATAAGATATAGATAGTTCTTAGTAAGGGTCATGTGATTGCAAGAGATAGGTATATAGACCATCTAATATTTGTATAAGTACCTAGGGGAATCCAACAAGAAACTCTATTGAGTTTTTCCTAAACAACTACCTTGACTAAGCTCTAAGTCTTTATGACTTTATGCTAACACAAGAACTCGATACCTATTATTGACCCTGTACCTTACAGTCTCAACATTTCACTTTTTACTTATTTTTTTATCATCTTCACTAACAAGTACAGTACTTGAAAGCTTTTTGGAAAGCAGACCCTAGCTATAAAGGAGACTTTACTGTCAGTTAGGGACAGTGGGTAGATGGCCTAGACAAAACTCATATCCCTACCTGAGACCTGATCTCTATATTGAGTGGGCTTGTATTTAGTTTTTTACTATCAGCTCCATGCTACTGGTCCATTGTAATCAGTCTATGCAGGAGAATGATGGTAACCTCTTAAAGGCCCATCTAGCTTAGAGATTCCCTTCTTAGAAATAATATTGTTTCATTCTTCTAGTTAGTAACTAGTTATAAGTTCAGACAAAAAAGACCATTTGTCCTTATACAAGGAAACATTATCATTATTGCTATCACTACTACCATTACACATATCCCAACAACACCAACAGCAACCTACAGAGTAATCTACTGCTTCTACATCCCAAGCTCCTTCTATCTGGGAGAAGCAACTTCTTACTCTGATTATTAGCCTACAGCAGTAGATAACCACTATATTGTAACAAAATGGAGGAGCCAGAGTAAAAGTGGCCAAACCTCCTTTATTCAGTGGAAAAATGGAGAAAGTAAGTGTGTTCATTAATATAGCTCATTTGTATCTGAGTATGAAGATAATGGAGGAGTTGAAAGCAACAAGGATGGCCTGGGTGCTATCTTATATGCAAGAAGGAGTGGTAGAGGCATGGAAGGACAATTTGCTGGATGAACTATCAAAAGAGGAGTTGGAAATAGAGATAGCAGAGGAACTGTTTAGCAAGATAAGGAATGAATTTGGGAAAATAGCAGAGAAGGAAAGAAAAATAGAGCAGTTGAGGACAATCAAATAAGAGAAAAGAACCTGTAACAAATATGTCCAGGAGTCCAAGAAGATGGCAAGAGGAAGTGGTTATAAGAGACTGCCTCTTATTGAAAAATTCAAGAGAGGGTTAAGTGGAGTGCTGAGGAGGAAATTAGCAGAGGCAGAGAATCTCTCCAGCATAATAGAAGAGTGGCAGGAGAGAGCAGTGAGGCTAGACAGAAACCAGAGACAGAGCAAAGCAGAGGGAAGAATGTTGGAGAGGAATACAGTACACCTACAGGAAAATGCACAGTCCAGGAAAGGCTTCAGTAGAGGATCATATGGAGGAAGAGAGGGACAGATCGTATGGAGGGCAGGAGGTCAAAACTTCAAAAGAGGAGCATAAAACAATTGAGGAGGACAGAGGCTAGAAAGTGACTCCAATGCAATGAATATTAATAGAGGAAGAGGGAGAGATAGAATATGCTATATGTGTGGGAAGTGGGACCATATGGCCAAAAACTGTTGGCAAAAGAAAAGAAGAGAGGGAAGAATAGTGGAAATGCTACAAGAGTTGGCAAAAGACAATAGAGAACAGTGAGCTTCCAGCTAGCCTTCTCAAATATGTATAGTGTATTGCACCTAGAAAAACTGGGAAATAAAGTTTCTTGTCAAAGCAACACTAAGGAAGTAAGAAATATACAGCATACCCTTTAGTTGCTAAAAGAAGTGTGGATGAAAGTGAGATTGGAAAAAATAGAAAACCATGAAGGGGTAGCAGTAAAAACATTGTTGGATAGTGGGGTAACAGGTCTATTTATGGACACAAAGTTTGCAAAGAAAAAAAGGTTCAAACTAGAAAAATTGAAAAAACCTCTACTAGTACAAAACATGGATGGTATGGTAAATGTGGGGGGAGCAATCATGCACCAGGTAAAATACAATATGTTTTTCAAGGAACATGTAGAAAGGGTGAGAATAGATGTGTACAACTTGGGAAAGATGGAAGTGATACTAGATATACCATGGCTAGCTGTCCATAATCTAGAAATAGACTGGGAAAAGGGAAAAGTAAAGATGACAAGATACCTATCTATTTGTGGAAGAAAAAAGAAGAAAGAAAAAAATGAAGGGGTTAGAAAAATAGAAAAGAAGAAGACAGTGGAGAAACTGGTACCAAGGAGGTTTTGAAAGTGGAAAAAGGTATTTGAAAAAGCAGAGCCAGAAAGAATACCAGTGTAAAAGGCCTGGGATCATGCAATAGAGCTAAAGGAGAGTTTTGTGCCTAAGAAAAAGAAGGTGTATTTATTGTCAAGGGAAGAGTGAGAGAAGGTGCAAGTATTTGTAGAAGATCAGCTGTGAAAAGGTTATATCTAACTGTCGAAATCACCACAGATATTGCCAGTACATTTTGTAGCCAAAAAAGATAGCAAACAACAAATAGTATAGGATTATAGACATATAAACCAGTAGACTATTAAGAATAGATATCCATTACCACTGATCACCAATATCCTAGATGGAGTAGGCAGTAAGAAGGTTTTTACAAAGCTAGACCTAAGATAGAGGTATAACAATATTAGAATCAAAAAAGGAGATGAATGGAAAGTGGTGTTTACAATGCACATCAGAGTCTACAAGCCAACTATAATGTACTTTAGGCTCACAAACATCTCTGCTACCTTCCAGATAATGATAAACAACCTGTTCTATGATATAATAAATTAAGGAAATATGGCCACCTTCATAAATAACATTATTGTAGCAACAGAGATAGAGGAGGGATACAACAAGGTAGTAGAGGAAGTGTTGAAGTGACTCAAGGAGAATGATCTCTTTGTAAAACTGGAGAAGTGTTGGTGGAAGGTGAAGGAAGTGGAGTTTTTAGGAGTAGTAATAGGGCCAAAGGGGGTAGAAATGCAGAAGGAGAAGATAGAAGAAGTCTTAAACTAGCAAATGCCAAGGAACATAAAAGAGGTGCAAAAATTTCTAGGACTTACCAACTACTACAGGCAATTCATTAAAGACTTTGCAAAGCTCACAGTGCTACTACATGTGTTAGTTAGAAAGAAGGAAAAGTAAAGATGGAGAAAGGAATAGGAGAAGGTGTTCAAAAAATTAAAAGAGATATTCATAACAAAGCCAGTCTTGGCAATACTAGACCTGGACAAAGAAATGCAAGTAAAAGTAGATATGTTAGACTACGTAATAGAAGGAGTGTTATTGACAAAGTGTGAGGATGGGAAATGAAGGCTGGTAGTCTTTATTTCTAAGTCACTGAATGCAACAGAACAAAACTACGAGATTCACAACAAAAAGATGTTGGCAGTAATCCAATGTCTGGAAGTATGGAGGCACTACCTAGAAGGAGAAAAAATAGAGTTCAAGGTCTGAACAGACTATAAAAACCTCTAGTATTTCATGACAAGTCAAAAGCTGAATTGGAGACAAGCCTGGTGGATCTTGTACTTGTTGTACTTCAACTTCACCTTGAAGTATGTCCCTGGAAAAAGCATAAGTAAAGCTAATGGCTTAAGTTGAAGAGTGGACTGGCAGAAGAGAGTGGAGAATGATAATGAGAATAGGACATTGATCAGGCTGGAGTGGGTAAGAGAAGTAGAAACACTAGTAGAAGATGGGAGTCTAAGGGAGAAAATTAAGAAAGCATAGGAAGAAGATGAGAAAGTAGTAAAAGTAGTAGAAGAGTTAAAGAGAGTAGGGATGAAAAGCCTTAGAGATGAAGAATGGTTGATAGAGGAAGGAGTAGTTATGAAGGAAAGATACATATATATACCAGAAGGAGAACTGAGAGAAGAGATGGTATATCTACATCATGATACACCAGTAGAAGGACATGGAGGAAGATGGAAAATAGTGGAGCTGGTTACAAGAAACTACTAGTGGCCAGGAGTAACAAGGGAAGTAGGGAAATATGTAGATAGGTATAATGCCTGTCAGCAATATAAAAATAGAAGCAAGGCCCTAGCAGGAAAGTTAATACTAAATGCAATTCCAGAGAAACTGTGAAGCCATATTTCAGCAGACTTCATCACAAAGCTGCCCTTAGCTCAAGGATATAATGCAATTTTAGTAGTATGTGACAGATTTAGCAAAATGGCACACTTTATAGCGACTAGAGAGAAAACATCAGCAGAGGGACTCACCAGGCTATTTAGAGACCATATCTAGAAACTGCATGAGCTTTTAGAAAGTATTATATCAGATAGAGGAGTACAGTATTATCAATGGACAGTGAATGTCCTTAGTAATCACCCTAGGTAGATGTTCAAGAAGAACTCGATGGAGTTCTTTATTAGATTGTAGCCCTACTTATACTACTACTACAGTGGCTATACCCTAGAGTCCCACGATCACATGTTCTTTCCAGAATGTTCTATGACCACCTGACCTTGTTATGTGATTTGACTTACTGAGTCCCCACCCTATTTATATCCTTACTCCATTGTATGCTTTGAGGTTTTGGATTAAATGTTCAAATGCATGGGAAACCTTTTCCTATTTGGGGCTCTCATAACATTTAGTTTGTAGCAGGAATAATAAAAGAGTTGAATGAGCTATTGGAAATCTAGACTAAGTTGTTGATGGCTTATCACCTCTAGATGGATGAACAGATGGAGAGGGTAAATCAGGAATTGGAGCAGTACCTGAGGGTCTTTATCAACCATAGGCAAGAACAATAGCCAGACTAGTTGAGGACAGCTGAATTCATATATAATAACAAGATATATTTAGCTATAAAAGTATCACCATTCAAGGCTAATTATGGTCAAGATCCAAGAATGGAATCTGAGGGGAGAAGAAAGAGGAAGTATGAAGTAGTGGGAAAGTTTGCAGAAAGAATATGGAAAATTCAGAAGGAAGTGAAAGTAGCCCTGAAAAAGGCTTAGGATAAAATGAAGAAGTTTGCAGACAGGAAACAAAGTAAAGGAGAGGAGTATAAAGTAGAGGACTTAGTATTACTAAGTACCAAAGATCTCAAGTGGTAGATGAAGAGAAGATGATCAAAGAAATTGATGGAATGTTTTATAGAGTCTTATAGAATCAAAGAGATTATCTTGAGCAACACAATAGAATTAGAATTACCTAGTTCTATTAGAATACTGTTATCAATAGACAGTGAATGCCCTTAGTGATCATCCTAGATAGATGTTCAAGAAAAACTTGATAGAGTTCTTTATTAGATTGGTCTCCTACTTATATTACTTTTTACAGTGGCTATACTACTGATCCACAATCACATGTCCTTTTAGAATGTTCTGTGGTCACTTGACCTTTGTTATGTGACTTTAGTTCCCATACTATCTATATCTCAACCCCATTGTACATCTTGAGGTTTTGGATCAAGTATTCAAATGCTTGGGAAACTATTCCCTTTTTAGGGGTCTCATAACATGGCCCTCCCTTCAAGTTTCCTTGTTCTGAGGAATTTTTCCATTGATTCCAGTTCTTGTCCCATCTCTTTTCCTTTTCTCTTTCATATCTCTTTTTTCTCCAGCTATATAACAATTTTGCTGTGAACTCCCTTGGTAATTCTTGACTAAATTCCTTCTCTTCTTCTCCCAGCTCTTGTCATCCTAGTCTCCTATACTTCCTCTCAAACTCTTCTACCAATTCTTTTGTATTTTCCAAGTTTTCTCTATTTTTCCAAGTATCCTTTTCTGCTATGTATCCCTTCCACCTTACTAGAAACTTTTTCTTTCCCCTAATTGTTCTTTTGTTTAAGATTTCCTCTACTTTGAATTTCTCCTGTTCTTTGATAATGAGTGGTTTTGGTGGTATCTTCTTCTGTCCCTCTACTTGTGGTTTATAGAGCTGTACTTTACTTATGTTAACTATAGGGTGTATTTTAATAGACTTAGGTAGTTCTAATTCTATTGCATTACTAGAGACGATTCCCTTGACTTTGTAGGGGTCCACAAAATGCTCTGTTAACTTCTCTGATCTTCTCCCTTTCATCTGCCATTTTAAGTCCTTCATACTTAGCAATACTAAGTCCTCTACCCTGTATTCCTCTCCCTCCTCTTGCTTTCTGTTTGCAAACTTCTTTATTTCCTCCTGTGCTTTTCCTAGTGCTGTTTTTGCTTCCTCCTGGATTTTCTTCATTCTTTTTATGAATTTTCCTACCGCTTCATACTTCTCTTTTCTTCTCCCCTCAAATCTCATCCTTGGATCTTGACCATAGTTCACTTTGAATGGTAACATTTTTGTTGCCATGTGTATTTTGTTATTGTACACAAACTCTGCTATTCCTAACTAGTCCAGCCACTGTTCTTGTCTATGGTCGATGAAGACCCTCAGATATTGTTCTAACTTCTGGTTTATCCTTTCCATCTGCCTATCTGTTTGAGGGTGATAGGCTGTTGAGAGTTTTGTTTGGATTCCCAGCAAGTTATTCAGCTCCCTTATCATTCCCACTGCAAACTGTACTTCCCTATCTAATATAATACTTTCTGGAAGCCTGTGCAACTTCCATACATGATCTTGAAACAACTTTACAAGTTCTTCTGTGAATGTTTTCTCTGTTGTTGCTATGAAATGTGCCATTTTACTGAAATGGTCACATACTACTAAAATAGCATTGTATCCCTGGGCTAATAGCAGTTTGGTGATAAAATCTGCCAAGATATAGCTCTATGGTTTTTCTAGGATTGCATTGGGCATCAGCTTTCCCACTGGTGCTTTGCTTCAATTCTTGTATCTTTGATAAGTATCACATCTATCTACATATCTTTCCACCTCTCTTGTTACTCCTGGCCACCAGTAATTTCTGGTGACCAATTCTATTGTCTTCCATCTCCTTCTATGCTCTCCTACTGGGGTGTTGTGGTATAATCATATTACTTCTCCCCTGAGTTCTCTCTCTAGCATGTATATCTTTCTCTTCTTCATTACTATTTTGTCTTCTATTTCCCATTTTTTATCTTTTAATGTCTTTATCCCTTCCTTCTTTATCTCTTCTACTGCTTTTACTACCTTTTCATCCCCTTCCTGTGCTCTTTTGATTCTTTCCTTTAAGTTTCCTTCCTCTATTATTGTTTCTGCTTTTCTAACCCATTCTGGCTTTATTAACTTCTGGTCCTCGTTATTCTTTTCTACTCCCTCCTGCTAGTCTGGTCTCCTACTTAATCTATCTGCCTTTTCCATACTCTTTCCTGGAACATGTTTTAATATAAAATTAAACTGTGATAGGTATAGGGTCCATTTTACTTGTCTTTAGTTTAATTTTTGGCTCGTCATAAAATGCTGGAGATTCTTATAGTCTGTTCAGATTTCAAATTTGAGTTTCGCTCCTTCTAAATAGTGTCTCTATGCTTCTAGACACCTAATAACCACCAGCATCTCTTTATCATGAATTTTGTAGTTTCACTCCATGGTGTTCAGTGATTTAAAGATGAAGGCCACTGACCTTCACTTCCCATCCTCACACTTTGTTGACAACACTTCCCCTGTTGTGTAGTCTGAGGCATCTGCTTCTACTCTCATCTCTCTATCAATTTCTGGGATAGCCAGAATGGGTTCTGTGGTGAATACCGTTTTAAGTCTCTCAAACGCTTCCTTCTATTTCTTCTTCTACTTTTATTTTTGCTCCTTCCTGACCAGCATATGTAGTGGTGCTGCTATTCTAGCAAAGTCTTTTATGAATCTCCTGTAGTAGTTGGTGAGGCCTAGGAACTTTTGTACTTCTTTGACATTTCTAGGTACTAGCCAGTTCAGGACTTTCTCTATCTTCTCTTTCTGTATCTCTACTCCCTTTGGCCCAATTACTACTCCCAAGAACTCTACTTCTCTTACTTTCTACTTGTACTTTTCTGGCTTTACAAACAGGTCATTCTCTTCTAGTCTTTTTAGTACCTCCTCCACCAGCTCATCATGCCCCTTCTCTGTATCTGTGGCTACTAAGATGTCGTCAATGAATGTTGCTATATCTCCTTGGTTTATAAGATCATGGAACAGGTCATTCATCATTGTTTGGAAGATAGCGGAGGAGTTTGTTAATCCAAAATACATGACTGTAGGTTCATAAGCTCCAATATGTGTTGTAAATGCTGCCTTCTATTTGTCTCCCTCTTTGATCCTGATGTTATTGTATCCCCACTTTAGGCCCAGCTTTATGAACATCTTCTTCTTTCCTACTCCATCCAGTATATCTGCAATGAGAGATAAAGAATACCCATTCTTTATTGTCCACTGATTTATGTGTTGATAGTCCTGCACCATTCTCTATGTGCCATCCTTTTTTGCTACAAAGTGTACTAGTGACGTTTGGAGCAACTTGAAAGGTCGGATGTATTCTTTCCTCAACTAATCCTTCATGGATACCTGTACTTCCTCCTTTTTCTCTCTCAACAATAAGTATACCTTTTTCTTTTTTGGTATGAACCTCTCTTTCAATTCTATGGTGTGGTCCCAGGTCTTTTGCACTAGCATTCTCTCTAACTCCTTTTTTCCAAACACCCTCTTCTACTTCCAAAACCTTTTGGGTACCAATTTTTTCAATGTTTCTTCATTCTTGTCCCTTTCTACCTTCTTTACTTCCTTCTCCTTCTCTTTTTGCTTTCTCCTTCTATATATAGGTAGGCAATGTGTCATTTTTACTTCCCCTTTTTCCCAATCTATCTCTGGGTTATGGGCTACTAGTCATGGCATTCCCAGTATCACCTCTGTTTTCCCTAAATTATATATATCTATTCTTGCCCTCTCCACATGTCCTTTAAAGAACATATTGCACTCTATCTGGTGCATTATGGCTCCCCTTACATTTACTGTTCCATCCACATTTCTAACTAACAGAGGTTTCTTTAGCTTCTCCATTTTAAACCTCTTTTCTCAGGCAAAGGTTGTATTCATGAATAGGTCTATTGCTCTGCTATCTAGCAGTGCCCTTACTGCTACCCCTTTGTGGTTTTCCAGCTTCTCTAGCCCCACTTTTATCTAGACTTCTCTTAGTGGCTGTAGAGTATGCTGCACATCTCTTATTCTCTTAGTTGTATTGGTACAATTTAATTTATTTCCCAGCTTTTCTGGGTGCAATACACTGTACAGGTTATTGAAGGCCAGCCAAGAGCTTACTGTCCTCCATTTTCTTTTGCCAACTCCTGCGGCGTTTTCACTACCCTTTCTTTATGCCTTTCCTAACAATTTTTGGCCATATGGCCCCACTTCCCACACATGTAGCATATCCTATCCCCTCTTCCTTCTCTATCTATATCCATTGCATTTGGGTCTCTTCTTGGACCCATTTGAGTTCTCCTTTTATTGAATGTATTTTCTCCTTCTACTCCTCTATACTCTCCTCCTGTTCTCCATGTTATTTGCCTCCCTCTTCCTCCATATGATCCTTCCCCTCTAGGCTGTACATTTTCCCCTGGGCATGCCATATTCCTCCCCAACATCTTCTCTTCTATTTTGCTTTGCCTCTGATTTCTATCCAGCCTTACCACTCTTTCTTGCCACTCTCCAATAGTGGTCAGTAGCTCTTCTGCTTCTGCCAGCTTCCTTCTAATACTTCCATTCAATTCTCTTTTAAATTCTTCAATGAGGGGTCTTTCCTCATAGCCACTCCCCCTGGTGACCTTTTTGAATTTCTGCATATACTCATCGTAGGTCCTCTCTCCTTGCTCAATTGTTCTTAGCTGTTCTATTTTCCTCTCTTCTTCCAATGTTTCCCCAAAGTCATTCCTTATTTTTGTGAACAGTTGCTCTGCCGATTCTACTTTTGACTCTTCCTTAGCCAGCTCATCCAGCAAGTTATCCTTCTATGCCTTCACTATTCCTCCCTGTATATATGACAACATCCAGGCCACCTGGGTCACTGCTACCTCTTCCATCATCTTTATTCTAATATATAGGCAAGCCGCATTAACAAATGCACTCATCTCTTTCATCTTTCCACTGAAAACTTAAGGTCTTGCAATCTCTACTCTGCTCCTCTGTTGCTAAAGGAGTATAGTGTTGACCTGCTGCTGCAGGGTTGCAATCATGGTGAGGAGTTGCTCCTCTCTGGTTTGGTGGGGGATAGACGCTGAAGAGCATTCTCTCTGTTGCTGTTGTTGTTGGCAAGATATATATAATGGCAATGGTGATGACAATGGCAATAATTCCTCATAGGAGGATGAATGATCTTCTTCATCTGTACTTATGACTGATTACTGACTAAGAAGGGTGAAATAGTACTATCCCTAAGAAGGGAATCCCTAAGCTAGATAGGCCTTTAAGAGATTGCCATTGTTCCTCTGCATAGACTGGTCACAATGGATCGGTAGTACGGAGCTGACAGTGAAAAACTAGTTACGAGTCCACTCAATATAGAGGTCAGGTCTTGGGCAGGAACACAAGCTTTGTCCAGGCCATCTACTCACTGTCCCTAACTGACAGTAAAGTCCCCTTTACAGCTAGGGCCTGCTATCCAATATGCTTTTGAGTACTATGCTTGTTAGCAAGGATAATAAAAGAGTAAGTAGAAATAAGGATATTGAGGCTGCGAGGTGCAGGGTCAACAATGGGGATCAAGTTCTTATGTTTTTGATAGACAGTGAATGCCCTTAGTGATCACCCTAGGTGGATGTTCAAGAAGAACTCAATGGAGTTCTTTGTTGGATTGGTCTCCTACTTATACTACTTTTTACAGTGGCTGTACTACTGATCCACAATCACATATCCTTCCAGAATGTTCTGTGGTCACTTGACCTTTGTCATGTGACTTTAGTTCCCATACTATCTATATCTCAACCCTATTGTATGTCTTGAGGTTTTGGATTAAGTGTTCAAATGTTTGGAAAACTATTCCCTTTTTAGGGATCTCATAACAAATATACCCTATAGTTAACGTAAGTCGAGTGCATCTGTATAAGCCACAAGTGGAGGGGTAGAAGAAGATACCACCAAAACCAGTTATTATTAAAGAGAAGGAAGAATTTAAAGTAGAAAAAATACTAAACAAAAGGATAGTACAAGAAAAGAAGAGGTTTTTAGTATAATAGAAGGGATATATGGCAGAAGAAGATATATAGGAAAGTAGGGAGAATCTGGAGAATGCAAAAGAGTTGGTAGAAGAGTTTGAGAAAGAGTATGGTGAAGAAACTGAAGAAGTACAACAACAGAAAGAAAAAGAGGACAAAAAGGTATTCTCAAGAGAACTACTAGGGAGGTTTATGGCAAAAATACTATGGGGATGGTCTAACAAGGAGTATGAGAGACAAAGGGAAAAAAGATGGAAAGAAAACTGGAGACGATGGAAAAATGTAGTGACTTAGCCTGAGATGACTTAATCACCTTCCTAGTCTGAGTTAACAAAAAGAACTTGATAGAGTCCTCATCCAATTGCTGTATACTACTTATATACATTCTATAATTACTTCTATTTATCAAGTCCCATAACTTTTCTTTGAGTCATTCCTTCTTGTATATCTGTTGGTTTCCTAATTAAATAAAAAGAAAAAGAAAAAGAAAAGAAATAATGACTTAGCCATCTGGTCAAATCATGACATCACTCCCCTCTTAAGGTTCCTTGTCCCGAGGATCTTACAATTCATAGTTGGGGTCAACTATGTTATCCATTTCATCTTCATTTTCTTCTGTCTATTCCTTAATTTCTGATTCTTTTTGCTCAATTTCTTCTTTTTCCTCCCAAATTGTTCCTAAAGTTCTTTTTTCTCTTCCTTTTTCCTCTTTTGATTGTCTCCAATTCCTTTCTAATCCTCCCCAATATTCCTCATTATACCTCTTGTCTGATTATCTAAATAGTTTCTTTGCCATAAATTATCCTGGCAGTTCTTCTCTTCTGAACATTTTTTCTTTTCTTTCTTGTTATCTTACATCTTCTATATCCTGTTGGTATTCCTTTTCAAATTTTTTGACTACTCCCTTTGCATTCTCCAAGTTTTTTATCCCCTCTCAAGTATCTGACTCTGCCGTAAATTCCTTTTATCGTACTAGATACTTATCCTTCTCTCTAATCCATTGCTTGTTCAATATTCTCTTGACCTCCCATTCCTCTTCTCCTTTGATTATGACTGGAGCTGGTTGCTTCTTTCTCTGCCCCTTTACTTGCCCTATATATCTACATATCCTACTGACATTTACTACTGGATGTATTTTGATCATGTTAGATAACTCCAGTTTAACTGTGTTTGCTGATACAATTTTCTTTACTTTATAAGAGTCTATGAACCTCTCTATCAACTTTTCTGTTCTTCTACCAACCATTTGGTATTTCAGGTCTTTGGTACTGAGCATGTAGGAACTTAGACTGTGATGCCTTAGAACTACTCCTGGTCTGAGTTGACAAGGAGAACTCAATAGAGTCCTCATCTGATTGCTGTATACTACTTATACATATTCTGTATTTACTTCTATTTATAAAGTTCTGTACCTCTCCTTTGAGTTATTCCTTCTCATATGTCCATTGATTTTCTAATTAAATAAAAAGAAAAAAAAAGAAAAAAAAGAAACAATAACTTAGCCATTTGGCTGAGTCATAACAGAGTATTACTAAGTCCCCTACTTTATCCCCTACTTTATACTCATTGACTTCTCCTCTTTTCCTATCTGGATATTTCTTCATCTCCTTCTAAGCCTTCTCTAGTACTGTCTTAGCTTTCTCCTGAATCTTCTTTATTTTTGTTATGAACTTCCCAGCTCCTTCATACTTTCCCTTCTTTCTTACTTTGAACCCTATCCTAGGATCTTGTCCATAGTTTGCTTTGAAGGGTGATGTCTTTGTACTCAAGTGCATTTTGTTGTTGTATACAAACTCTGCTGTTCCTAACCAGTCTGGCCATTGTTCTTGTCTATAGTCTATGAACATTCTTAAGTACTGTTCTAATTTCTGGTTTACCCTCTCTGTCTGCCCATCTGTTTGAGAGTGGAATGTAGTTGACATTTTGCTTTTGATCCCCAACATCCTGTTTAACTCCTTCATCAATCCTGCTGCAAACTAAGGTCCTCTGTCCAATATGATGCTTTTGGGTAGACCATATAGTTTTCACACATTGTTCCTGAACAGTCTTGCTAACCCTTCTGCTGATGTTTTCTCTATAGTTGGAATAAAGTGTACCATCTTTGTTAATTAATCCACTACTACTAGAATAGAGTTATAGCCCTGGGCTAATAGCAGTTTTGTAATAAAATCTGCTGAAATATGTGTCTAAGGTTTGTCAGGTATTGAGTTAAGCATTAATTCACCAGCCAGTTGCTCTGTGTGGTTTTTGTTCCTTTGGCAGGAATCATACCCTTCTATATATCTTTTCACCTCTTTTATTATTTCTAGTTACCAGAAGTTCCTGGTAACTAGTTCCACTATCTTCTATTGCTCTCTATGTCCTCCCACCAGTGTATTGTGGTGTAGCCTAATTATTTCCACCCTCAATACATTGCCTTTAGGCACATACACTTTTCCCTCTTTATACATTATGCCATCTACTTTCCTCTACTCTTCATCTCTCAATATTTTTACTTTTGCCCATTTCATTTCCTTGACTGCTTTTATCACTTCATTGTCTTTTTACCTTTGACCATCTCACTTTCTCTAGTAGATCAACTTCTTCCACAATGACCTCTACCTTTTCTGTTCTCCTTACTATTAACCATTTGGGTTTTACCAGCATCTTATTTTTGTTGTCTTTATCCACTTCTACCTCCCAATCTGGCCTCCTGCTTAAGCTATCTGCCTTTCCTATCTTGCTTTCTGGAACATGTTTTAGTGTAGAGTCAAATCTTGACAAATATAGAGCCCATCTTGCTTGTCTTCTATTTAACTTTTGTGCTTTCATGAAGTATTTGAGATTCTTATGATCTGTCTAGATTTTGAACTTAATGGTTATTCTTTCTAAGAAGTGCCTTCAGGCTTCTAAGCATCTAACTACAGCTAACATTTCTTTATTGTGTATCTTATAGTTTCTCTCAGTGTCACTTAGAGATTTTGAGATAAAAGTTACTGGTCTCTACAAATTGTCTGAGCACTTTATTAAGAGTACTCCTCCAGTCACATAATTTGAAGTGTCTGCTTCTACCCTGAATTTCTTGTCCAAATCTGGGGCTGCCAATACTAGTCTTATCATGAAGATTCTTTTGAGCTCATTGAATACTTGCTACTACTTGCTTTCCCACTGCCACTTAATATCTTTTCTTGTCAGCACATTTATTAGTCTTGCTACTTGAGTGAAGTCCTTGATAAACCTTCTGTAGTAATTTGCAAGGCCTAAGAACTTCCTGACATCTTTCACATTTTTTGGTTTTGGCCAACTCAGTACTCCATCTACTTTCTTCTTTTCTATCTCTATTCCATTGGGTCCTATAACAACCCCAAGGAATCCAATCTTTCTTACCTTCCACATGCACTTTTCTGGCTTTATATAAAGATTGTTTTCCTCTAGCCTCCTTAGTACTTCCTCTACAATTTCATTATGTTCTTCCTCTATTTCAGTTTCTACCAACACATCATCTACAAATGCAGTGACCTTGCCCTCATTTACCAGGTCCCTCAGGATCTCATTCATTATTGCTTGAAATGTAGCTGGTGAGTTTGTTATCCCAAAAAACATTACAGTTGGTTCAAACAATTCTACATGCGTTATAAATGCTCTCTTCTACTCATCCCCTTTCTTTATCCTTACATTGTTAAAACCCCACTATAGGTCTATCTTTGTAAATACTCTTTTACCCCCCATATTATCAATTAAGTCTGTTATTAATGGTAATGGGTAGTTGTTCTTTACAGTTTGTTTGTTTAGACTGCAGTAGTCTATAACCATTAACACTGGTGATGTTTGAGAAGATTTAGATGGTCTAATATATCCCTTCCTTAGTTGGTCTTCTATGAAATTCTGAACCTTTTCCCTTTTATTCTTGGATAAAGGGTAGATTTTTCCTTTCTTGGGTTTAAACATCTCTTTGAGATCTATAGCATGATCCCAAACCTTTCTTGTAGGTATCCTTTTTGACTCTACTTTTCCAAATACCTTTCTCCACTTCAAGAATTTTTGCAGCACTATCTCTTCAATTTTCCTGTAGTCTGCTTTAATTTTCTCTTCTCTTCCCTAATCCTCTTTGTTGTCTACTGTTCATCTCACAATCTTCTCTTCTTCTATTGTTGCTACTCTTTTTACTCTTTTCACTTTCTTCACTTTTTTCAGCTTCATATTTCTTCCACACAGTGGTGGACACCTTGTTATTTCTACTTCTCCCATTTCCCAGTTAATCTCTGGGTTGTGTACTTATAACCATAGCATCCCCAATATAACATCTGTTTTCTCCAGATTGCACACATCTATTCTCATCCTTTCTATGTAACCTTTGTAGTACATGTTCACTTCTACTTAGTATGTTATTGCCCCTGCACTGTTATTTGTGCCATCTACATTCCTCACTTGCACTAGTCTTCCCAATTTCTACAGTCTAAACTTATGTCTAGCTGCTATTTTTCTATCCATGAACATTCCTGTTGTGCTACTATCCAAGAGTGCTTTTACTGTTATTCCTTTATGGATGTCCACCTTTTCTACACCAATATTCAACCACACTTCTCTCAACATCTTAAATGTCCTTCTCACCTCCCTTTGCTTGCCCTTCTCTTTCACTGTGCTTTTTGGAGGTTCACTTCTTGTGCTACCTAGCTGTGTTTTCCCTTATACAGAGTACACCATATTACCCTTCTTTCTTCTTTGCCTTGGACATCTGCACTACTCAGCTTCCTCTAATCTTCTGTCTCTGAGAACTCCTTGCCCTCTGTTGTTCTCCTGATATATCCCTTTTTTTCCATACCATCTATATTCTATATGGATTGCTATGACCTCTCCTGTCATCTATCCTAACTTTAACAACTGTGTATTCTCTGGCACATTCTCTACTCCACAATATTTCTGCACCTTTTCCCAGTTAGGATACGCTGGCTCCATTTCTCTTACTTTCTTCTGTTGCTGTACTTTTCCTCTTATAGGGCACACTGTCTCTTCTTGTCTTTTCTTTTCCTTCTCCACTTTAATAATTGGACACTCCCAGTTGTAGTGCCCCATTTCTCTATATCTAAAACACTGTACTTCCTCCGCCATCTCTTGCTTCCTTACTTTTACTTTCTCTCTTACACTGCATCTCATCACCCTGCTTGCCAACACTTCAAATCTATTCTAGAGAGTTGATTTCCCCTTTTCTTCTTCATTTCTATTTCTGCAGTTATGGGCCAGGTGCCCAAACTTCTTACAACTCCAACATTCTCTCTCTTTTCTTTCTTCTAACTGTGCTCTTAGTGAAGTGAGAGCTTGCTTTTCTTTGAGCATGTTGCTCAGGAGGTTGTTATATTGATCTAAAAACATAGTGCTACATCTCCAGAGAGATCGGGATAAAGAGTGATCTCACTAACATTATGCCTACTGGAGTGCAAGATCTTTACCCAGCTAGATACCTACTGCCTTACTAACTACTACCTTAATAATATGGTTATACTATCACCCCAAGAAGAGAATCTCTAACCTAAATGCCTTTCTAAGGATAAGGCATTACTCCTCTATGTGTATTGGTTACAATGGACCACTAGCATGAGGTTTATAAGGCAAAGGCTACTATTCTATCTACCAATGCTCAATTGCAAGTTCTGGCCTTGATCATGGTACTTGAGCTTAGTACTGTGTTTCTACCTTCAGTTTTTAACTGACTAATAAGTCCCCTTAAGCCTAGGGCCTAGCTATATTGTAGTGGTCCTGAGTTGTGTCACCTAGGTACCAAGAAAGATAAGAGAGTAAGAGATGGCAGAGCTCTGTGATGAGCAGTGCTGATGAAGAATATCAAGTTCTAGTGTAGTGACTTAGCCTGAGATGACTTAATCACCCTTCTAGTCTAAGTTGACAAGGAGAACTCAATAGAGTCCTTATCTGATTGCTGTATACTACTTATACACATTCTGTATTTACTTCTATTTATCAAGTTCCATGACTCTTCTTTGAGTCATTCCTTCTTACACATCTGTTGGTTTTCTAATTAAATAAAAAGAAAAAGAAAAAGAAAAGAAATAATGACTTAGCTATTTGGCCGAGTCATGACAAAAAATTTCTCAGGATGAGAAAACTTAAAGGGAGGGCCATGTTATGAGACAACCAAGAAGGAAACTATTTCTTGTGCATTTATTAACTTAATGGGAAACATCCAAGAATACAATGTGGGAAAGATATAAATAGTGTAGGAAGGATTATGTAAGATATAGATAGTTTTTAGTAAGAGTCATGTGATTGCAAGAGATAGGCATACAGACCATCTAATATTTGTATAAGTACCTAGGGGAATCCAACAAGGAACTCTGTTGAGTTCTTCTTGAACAACCACCTTGGTTAAGCTCTGAGTCCTCACAACTTCATACTAACAGATGCCATCCAGTGTGCACAAAGACTTTTCAACACCACAAATTACCCAAGGCAGAGACATACCTTTGCTGTTTCAGAATGCCTTAGGTCCTTCTTCAATAAGAACCCCTCCAACTTGATCCAATTCTGGGATTGCTCTAGTGATGACAAGTGGCCCCTTCATTACAAGGTAGATTAACAGGCCAAATTCCACTAAATCCTCACTCAGCACCCCAACAAGAAATCTTGGGAATACTGCTGCAAGAACAAGTACAAAGACCTCATTGAAAAGTGGTAGATGTACTTCAAGAATGCTCTGTATAGGGGAAATAACTTTTTAGATACCTATAATGACAATGATCACCTCATCACCCCTAAATATGCCAAGGGAGGGAGCTGGCTCAGCATAATTGGCATGTCTAACTCAATATGTACACAAGCAACAAGGCTCATTACAAATCATGCCCCAATTAGTGAATACAAAGCAAGATTCTTTCCCAGCAAGAGCATTTCCTGCTTTTACAGTAGTACTCAACTTGAGATACACCACCATATCCTGTGCAAATGCCCCCTTTACAGTAGCTACAACAGAGTGGGGTATGTCTTCAGTCTCATTATAGATTTCCTACAGTGCAACCCAAGAGTGTTCTGCTTTCTCAACAATATTGGATGACTCCAATCAAAAAACCCCCT
>Ga0153941_1000325_pt1 | contig 21356 bp, 18 predicted proteins | sample TSNJ025MetaG_FD_104733 | JGI IMG/M metagenome (GOLD analysis project Ga0153941, IMG submission 104733) | Attine ant fungus gardens microbial communities from New Jersey, USA - TSNJ025 MetaG | ecosystem: Host-associated > Fungi > Mycelium > Unclassified | place: USA: New Jersey, Brendan T. Byrne...
ATTTTGTTAAGACCGGTGTAGAGAATTATATCCGGTTAAAAATGAACCAACAGCACCAACAAAAGGATTCGGAAAAGAACCGTTGATTTTGAAACTGACATTTTAATTAGTAGAGACGCAAAACCAATGTAAACATTACGAAAGAGAGGTATTGTTATGAATTCAGATTTTCATTATTACGCTACATATGTCGCAGCCAGGTTATCCGATTATAGCTATGAAGACGCCCAAAAACTGGCACATGCGGCGCAATACGTTGACGATTCGAAAAAATCCAGACTAAAAGATAAAAATGGAAATTATTATATTCAGGATTTTTTTCCGATTCCTACAGCACATTCCCTTACGGAGCTGGGCGAAGCTACTACTATTGGCTGGACAGAGGCGTTTTTAGATGAAACAGCCAGAGTTTGGCCGGTTTTCCATTTTTTGCCTGGGAACTATACCGAGAACAGGAAGTATGCACGAAACTATGCAGGGAAAGAAGAGGACGCAGGAATATTCTCGTACGCTAAGTGGAAATACGACGATGAAGCAAAAGAGCAATTTTATCTTATGTGCCTGCCGAACAGCTTAATTGTGGAAAAAATGATCAACGATCTGAAGGGAAGTACCAGCCTGCATGAGATTGGATTACGGATGCATACATTAGCGGATACCTGGGCTCATATGTATTATTCGGGTATTCCGGCATGGTTCATAAACGAGGTAACAGATATTAAAACACTCCGGGGTGACCCCGTGTCAATGCCGGAAGAAAGTACGGAAGCTAAAGAAATAGAACTGACGATTGATATGCCCTTTTATAACTCATACATGTATTTAGGTCATGCCCAAAGTGAATATCGTCCTGACAATCCTTATACCTTATTTAGCTTCAAACCGCAATGGTCTGCGAACACGATTACAAAGGATAATCAAAAAGATTTCCTGTTGGCAGTTTTGCAAATGGCAGAAGCGTTGTCATGTATAAAACAATCAAAAGAATTTAAGGTAAACGAGTATAAAGATATTGATACCAGTAATAAAAAAATTATCGAAGAAATTTTGGGAACAAAGGTTAGTGGCTCTCATAATTACCAGACGGAAATTTGGAAAAAGCGCATACCTGAAATGAAAGTCAACGGTAAGAATCTTACTGTTCCTGGCAATTATGATGCTGACAAGTGGCTAAAGGACATGAAGATTGGCGGTGATATAAAAAACACTGATTATTATAAGTTTAACGCTGCTGCTGTGAAGCATTTGGCATTTGTTAAAAGAGAGCTAAAGCTTAACAGAATATATCTGGATGATATTCCTGCGAAGCGCGTTCTTAACTTCAAGATAAAAAATTCAGCAGATAAATTTATAGCACCAGGCGAGAAAAGTATTATCAACTTCAAATATCCGATATTCTACCCCAAAGTATCTGATCAGAACGAAGTAACTTTAGAGTTTATTATGCCCAATGACAATAGTGATAAATTGCTGTGCGGAACTATATTTAAAATAAAGACTACAGAAAATGCGGCTGGAAATTCATTGTATCTTGGTGCCTGGGCTTACTCTTATCTTTATTATTATACAAAGGATTGGAATATCTTTAAGCAAAAATGGACAATTGAGCAGCCGGGTAAGTTAAGCGGAGAGGCCGTTGATTTTTCAAAACCTGTATACATTAAGAACATGCATTATAATGATAAACCTTATTTGTGTTTATACAATAACAGTTATTTAACGACCGACGCCGGCAAATATGAATGGTATCTGGAACCCAAAGACCCCCAAATGCCATATGTTACAGATTTAAAGGTAATAACCAGTTCCGATGAAAAAGTAAACCCACCGGAGTGCTTTAAAAAGATTCATGTTGATTTAAATGCCAACAAGAGTAAGAATCACGTTTATTTATGTTACAAATTGGGCAATGATCTCAAAGCAGCCATAACAAATATATATTTTGTCAGCCATAAGGATAAAGATACCGCTATATCGCAAACGCCGCCAGGATACACCCGTATTGAAGAAGACCTGAACAAAGGAGCCGGAGAAGACAGCAACTATATTTATTTATGTTATAAGAGAGATGCGGACAATGCTCCCCTCACGGATTTAAGAGTCATTTATGGTAAGGATGCGGAAGCGGACAAGGGATTAATAAAAATTACCAATGACTTAAATAAGGGTGCGGGAACAGGCAGCGGATATGTGTACCTGACTGTCAAGCATGCCCGGCCTTATTATATTGCTGACATTAAAGTTTTGTATGGTAAGGACACACTTGCGCCGGAGGGCTATTACAGACTGCCGGGGGATTTGAACAAAGGAACCGGCAGTGACAGCGAAAATATATTTTTGTATTACAAGCTTGGTAAAGACCCCAAGGCTGCTGTCACAGATTTATTTATTGCCAGCGACGAGAATGAAAGCAAAGCCAAACAGAAAAAGCCGGAAGGATATGATATCATTGAAGTCGACTTAAACAAGGGAGCAGGCGGTAATTTTATATATTTATGTTATAAGAAAGATAAAGCCAATATCCCCATTACAGATTTGAAAATACTTTTTAATGATAAAAAAGCGGGCTACGGATTTATTAAAATTAATAATGATTTAAACAAAGGTTCGGGAAATGATACTGATTATATCTATCTGGCCTATAGGAAGCGAGTAGAGCAGGAATAATAATTATATGCAGTTACAACGAACAGGGGCCGGTAATCCTTCCGGCCTCTGTTCATTTTGCTGCGAGGTCTCTGACTTGTTAAAAAGGAATGTATAGGAATCCTCCGTAGTTCATTTTATCATCCACATACACAAAACAACTCTTTTGTCAAGTACATTTCGCGCGCGCATGATGTTCTTACGAGTGCGGTGAAAAATGATAAAATAACGGTAACAAAAGACATGAGGATACGAGGTGTTTCCTGTTGATTATGTCACCATTATTGACTTGTGAGAAAGGAGTAATGGATGAATCAGGATATTGATGTAGGGTCATATTTCATGGAGCGAGCGCCTGAATCCGGCAAAAACACGGATGTTTGGAACCGCGTTGCTGACACCCTCCTGCAAAACGGTGTGAATACCATGGAAGAATTTTGCGAAAAGAGCGATGAATGGATTTTTCGGCTGTTCGTCAGTAAAAAAGACGGCAGGATGGTATTGGATGAGGAAGCCCGGGACCTGTCCCGTGATATCCGTCGGGAATACCAAACGGCTGCCGCCAAAGCCGCCAATACCGTCCGTAAAGCCGAACTGCTGGCGGCAGGAGAGATTTTTGCCGGACCATATATCCATGAGAACGCGCCGGCGGACTTTCCGCAAGCAATAACAAACCGCGTTATAAACGCACTGAAACGCGGGGGGATCGAAACAATGAGAGAGCTTTCCGCCCTTTCAATAGAGGAGTTGTCAAGGATACGCAGCATTGGTGGGAAAAGTCTTGCACTGGTTTTACTGATGCGCAAAAAATATATGTCAGAGCAGTGAATGGTCCGTGGTTTAAAGGGGGGTGACATGTTGAATAATTTTATGATCGGCATTCGTCTTATAGCCGTGATAACGACTGCCATTATGGGTTTTATCATACTTACACGACTGAAAAGTAAGAACCGCGAATTTTTGGTGCTGGCCGTGCTTTGCACGATCATACATACATCAGGTGATTTGTTGGAACAGATGGCAAGCACAATTGACGGCGGATTAATCGCCACCAGGTTAGGGTATATGGGAGCCATGCTGATTGCCCCGCTATATCTGGTATTCGTTCAAAACTACTGCGAAAAGAAATTGCCTAAGATTGTGAATTTTCTGCTTTTTGCCACGGCATTCTTTGTCATCCTGCTTGTGTGGACTTCCCCACTGCATGATCTGTTCTACACCTCATATTATTATGACAACGATGCTCCCATTCACACGCTGGCAATTACCCGGGGTCCCTTATATCCGCTGGGCAAGATTCATCCCGCTGTCTGCGCTGTTATATCTGTCGCCCTGTTGATTCAGAGAATGCAAAGCGTCGCTCCTGTTAAGAGGAAGCGGCTGGGCTTCCTGACCTTTTGTGCGGCAATTCCGGGTATTTCCCAGCTTTTAACGCTGTTTACCAAGGGTATTTTCGGTGTTGATTTTACCATAGTCTTTGTGGTAATCGCGATTATTGTGGTCTACTTCGGAATTGCAAAATACGACCTCCTTGAAAACGAAGAAACCACAGCTATGGAAAAAAGCATGAGAGAGCAGGCTCTTGCCGCTGAAAACGCAGCACTGGACAGACACAACCGAATGAAAACGGAACTGATTGCCACTATTACACACGAAACAATGACTCCCCTTGCTGTTCTATCCGGTTATGCGGAACTCATCGCAGGCGAACTCCGGCGAAAGGGCGTGGACGATCAGACAGCCAGGGACCTGGACAATATCGCAGAGGAAACCCAAAGGATCGCAGAACTGATGGACGAACTGCATATCCAGGCTCGGGAACAGGACAGCCACCGCTCCAAGTCGCAGCTGAACCTGCATAAATTAATTGAAGGCACGGTAAGACTGTATACACCAATTCTGGCAAGAAAAGATACCGTGCTGACGGTCAGCATTCCCGACGATCTGCCTGATGTATATGCCTGTACAGGTGAGGTTACGCAGGTGCTGTTTAATCTCCTGCAAAATGCACGTAATCACACAGAGAATGGTGAAGTCTGCATCAACGCCGTGAACCTGGACGAATTCATTGCCGTGACCGTTTCCGATACAGGCAGCGGTATACAGCCGAAACTGCTTCCCCATGTATTTGAACGCGGCGTCAGCGGTAATGAAAATGGTAATGGTTTGGGACTTTCTATCTGCAAAGACATCATAACGTCTCACGAAGGGACGATAGAGATCACCAGCGAACCTGGCAAATGGACTGCGGTACGGTTTACACTGCCGGTAATGAAGGAGGTCAACGCATAATGGATAGGCGAACTGTCCTGTTGATTGAGGACAATGAAAAACTGAATGAGATCAACCGCCGTGCCTTGGAAAACGAGGGATACGAAGTATTAACAGCACACACACTGGCGGCTGCGCGCAGGCATCTGTCTCGTCACGATCCGGATGTAATTCTGCTGGATGTGGTTCTGCCGGATGGAAGCGGAATGGATTTATGTGAGGAAATCCGGCAGAACGTAAACGCACATATTCTTTTCCTCACATCCCGCAGGGAGCATGATGAAAAAATACGCGGTTTGTCCCTGGGGGGAGATGATTATATCACCAAACCCTTCAAACTGGACGAATTGCTGGCAAGGGTACGAGCCGTCATGCGCCGCCGTGATATGGATGCGTCGAAGCTTCCCGCCCGTACCGTCACCCATGGACCGCTTGCGCTGGACACACTAACGGGACAGGCTTTCCTGAACGGCGCGGATATGCAGCTTGCCCAAAAGGAAGCCGCTGTGCTGCGCGTGCTGATGGAAAGTAGCGGTAAGGCGCTTTCAAAGGAAACGCTGTATCAGGCGGTCTGGAATCAGCCCATGATCGACGATGACCGTTCCCTAAAAAATGTGATTTATCGCTTGCGGAGGAAACTGGAAGCGGATGAGTGCGGCTTATACATCTCCAACATGCGCGGTGAAGGTTATAGGCTGGACAGCGTGGATGTCTGACAAAAAAACTGATCCGAAAGTATCTTTTTTATATGTTTTTTTGTATTTTTTACATCATACATAGGTATATTTTACATGGTAAATCTTTATAGCGATAACTGTGGGACTCTCACAATTATCGAAAAACTGAAATAACAAGACGATAGTAGAGTGCTTTTGGAATACAGGATGTGAATAGTATCAGCATTTTCGTAGATATTCCGGATATACAGATTGCCCTGTTCTTTCTCATGGCTTTTACTGATTGCGCAACTACCTGCTCAGGCTCCTCCCAACGCAAAATACCCCTGTTCTTTTGGCGCTCCTTACTCATCCCCATTTTTTCATGTAAATCTGTCTTTGTAAGACCGGGGCATAACGCTTGTACATATATGTTTGTATCTGTCAAATCAAGGTATAAGCCTTGCGAAAATTGCCTTATATAAGCCTTCGTGCCGGAATATAGAGCGTTCTTCTGCACAATCATATAGGCGGCATCGGAAGCAACATTGATAACAATTCCCTCGTTGCAGGAAATCATATGCGGCAATAGGGAATAGGTCAATCTAATCATACAGGTAATGTGCAATTCGTTCATTTGAAGCCAATTATCTAAATCAGCTTCATAAAATAGTTTATTCAATGCAAAACCGGCGTTGTTGACCAATACAACAGCCTGTTTTTCTTTGCCTAAAGCTATCAGCTTATCTTGAATAGACACGTCCGATAAGTCGCCTGCAAAAGCGGTTGCTTCTATATCAAATTTAGTTGTAAGTTCCTTTACAGTATTCTGTAATAATGTAGCCCTTGTTCCAGTGGCAATTATATTATAACCCTCATGTGCAAAATGAAAGGCAAATGCTTTTCCAATCCCACTTGTCGCGCCGGTAATTAAAGCCCATTTGCTGTTAGACATAGATATCACTCCCCATGGATTTTTTCAGCAGCCGTATCAAACTTGCTGCCTCTGTCCTATCCAACCGATCAAGTATTTGTGATAGGTAAGAATATTCCAGATCTAAATGCTCTTTCTGAATGACTGCGCCTTCTTTTGTTATCTGCAGGGAGAACGCTCTTTTATCGACGGTTGTTGAAACACGTTCAACATAACCTTTTTTAACAAGACGATTTACTGCGCTGGTTAGTGTGCTTTTAGGGATATTTAGCCGCATACAAATTTCCTTCAGTATTATGTGGGGATAATCGTGTAATAGCTGCAAAATGCTGATCTCCGTTGTTGATAATTCACGTATATGCGAATACCTTTCATTTTCCATTTTTCTCTGGAATTGCCCCATGAGTATATGCATAATTTTGTTGAGTTCTTTTATTTCATCTGTATACATAATGCCCTCCCAAAATTGTACGAGTATCGTACAATAATAATACGATACTCGGCGCAAATTGTCAAGCAGCAATTTATAAGATAAAGGGAGTCACCGAAAAAGTATAGGAAGAGTATTGACACTTCTGTATTTTTTCACTTCCGGCTCTGCGGGGGCTCCGTGGAAAATTGCTTGATGGGGACACCCCAAACCCTGGAAAATCGTGAAATATAAAGGTATGCGACAAACAAAAAAACCTAAATATTTTATCTTGAAATTAACATAAAACCATGCTAAAATACCCATAAGCATTCGAACTGCCATTCTTGTCAAAATTCGTTCATTTATGAATTTCAGTATCATTTCAAACAATCCCCAATATATGAAGCAGCAGCCATTTTAAATTTTATTTTAGTGATTTTTATGAAATACCACAATTCTCATATAAATTCATTTTTTTAATCTGAGTCTGGTCTAAGTTCATGCGGATGCTTCCGGCAGCAACCATAAAACAAAATTCAAAACAACCTCAAAAAAAAATCCCTCTTTTATGGTTTGTGCCAATAATTAATCTATGATAAAATAAAGGAGAAAACGAATGAAAAAAAGAAACAGTAAACAGGATACCATTAATGCCATGAATGAAAAACCAGAGGACTTTATATCCCTGAAGGTCGACTACGCCTTCTCAGTCGTCATGAAGAACCCACAGGTATTGCGAGGATTTATCAGTGCCGTACTGGGAATAGAGCCAAAGAGCATTCAGGAAATCACCATTCTGGACAGACACTTGAACCGGAGGTTTGCCGAAGATAAGCTTGGGATACTGGACGTAAGAGCCAAGATTGAAAATATTGGCGATATTGATATAGAAGTTCAGGTACGCCCCTTTTCGGCATGGGGAGAACGCAGCGTTTACTATAGCGATAAAATGTATATTGAGAATATGGAAAAAGGAAATAAATATAACAAGAACATCAGGGTAATCAGCATTAGTGTGCTGAATTTTAACTATCTTGAGGATGAAGATTATTTCTACTCTCCCTTCCATATCTGGCATGACTGGAAACGTATCATGCTGACAAATGCAAAGGAGTTCCATATCATTGAGCTAAAGAAACTTGACCGCCTGCCTCCCAGAGATGAGCATAAGAATTTAATGAAATGGTGTCGGCTGATTAATGCAGAAAGCGAGGAAGAGCGCATGACAATCGAACAAGATGAATACATTAAGGAAGCATTGAAAGAGCTGGAGAAGCTGAGCAATGACCCACAAAAACGTGCGGAATATGATGCAAGGGATAAGGCAATCAAGGATTATGTTACAGAATTGATGGAAGCGGAGGAGCGTGGAATTGCACAAGGAAAGGCACAAGGAGAGGAAAGAATCATCAGGCTAAATTTTATATTGCAACAGGAAGACAGAATGGACGACTTGATCCGTTGTATAAAAGACGAGGAGTATCGCCGGCAATTACTTGAGGAGTATGACCTTTTGTCAAAAATGAAGCTCTAAAGCTACATCTGCATATCTCCATGATAGACCTTATAAACAGCATTCATAAACTATCCATGCAGCTGGAGCTGACGAGCCATATTTGCGACATTGGGAATCGAAGGGACTCTTTTGCAATATGTGTGGCAGTAGCTCTCCCTTATATATCTGGCATGACTGGAAACGTATCATGCTGACAAATGCAAAGGAGTTCCATATCATTGAGCTAAAGAAACTTGACCACCTGCCGCTCAGAAATGAGCATAAAAAATTAATGAAATGATGTCAGTTGATTAATGCAGAAAGCGAGGAAGAACGCATGACAATCGAACAGGATGAATACATTAAGAAAACATTTAAAGAACTGGAGAAAATAAAAAATGACCCACAAAAACATGAGGAATATATTGCAAGGGAAAAAGCAATCAGGGATTATGTTACAGAATTGATGGAAGCGGAGGAGCGAGGAGAGGCACGAGGAATGGCACGAGCATTGGCACGAGCAGTGGCACAAGGAGAAGCACAAGGAGAGGAAAGAATCATCAGGCTAAATTTTATATTGCAACAGGAAGACAGAATGGATGACTTGATCCGTTGTATAAAAGACGAGGAGTATCGCCGGCAATTACTTGAGGAGTATGACCTTTTGTAAAAAATGACGCTCTAAAGCTACATCTGCATACCTCCATGACTGACCTTATGAACAGCATTAATAAACTATCCATGCAGTGGGGCTGACAAGCCATACTTTGCGCCACTGGGAATCGGAAGGACTCTTTTGCAGTATATGTGGCAGTAACGTAACAGTTCAGTCGCCAGGCTGAATTGTTACACAGTAACTGATTATCTACTCACAGATATTGCGCAATAGCTGCCTGTTGTGATAAACTATGTGAGTAAACAAGCACCTAAATCAGCAGATCAGGAGTAATCATGGATCATAAGCAGACAGAAATGGAGGAGAATATGCGATCATTAAAGCAGGAGCTTAAAGAGAATGAATATCCCGGAAGAGGGATAGTCATTGGACGCTCAGAGGACGGAAGGCATGCAGTGACGGCCTATTTTATCATGGGCAGGAGCAGTAACAGCCGTAATCGTATTTTTGTAAAGGATGGAGAAGGAATCCGAACGGAGGCTTTCGATCCATCCAAACTTGAGGATCCCAGCCTGATAATCTATGCACCGGTCAGGGTGCTGGGAAGTGAAACCATTGTTACCAACGGGGATCAGACAGACACGATTTATGAAGGTCTTACACAGAAGCTTACTTTTGAACAATCCTTGACAAGCCGGGAATTTGAACCGGATGCACCTAATTATACCCCGCGTATTTCCAGCCTTATACATGTGGAGTCAGGACAGTTCCATTACGCGATGTCAATATTAAAGAGCAATATAGGGAATCCCTCCTGCTGCAACCGCTATACCTTTACCTATGATAACCCGAATGCAGGGGAAGGAAGATTTATCCATACCTATATGCATGATGGAAATCCGCTGCCCAGTTTTGAAGGTGAACCCAAGGCGGTTACTATAAACGGGGACATTGATACATTCTTCAATATGTTGTGGAGCAGTCTGAATGAAGAAAACAAGGTATCACTTTTTGTACGATACATTAATATAGAAAACGGCATGTATGATACCAGAATCATTAATAAGAACCGATGATCCCCGAACATAAATAAAATCAGAGAATCCGTACCTTGAACTGAAATGTGTATAAGTGCAGAAGATAGAGCAAAGATATCAAAGAAGATAAATGGAAAAACATATGTTAACCAAGATAGCAGAATATAAAATAATTGCGAGCACCTTAGCAACAAGATTATTGTGCATACCAGGGAGGTGATAATATGCCAGAGCACCAGACAATTGAATGGAAGGAATCATGGCACGATGAATATTTAAAATGGATTTGTGGATATGCAAATGCGTATGGTGGGATTCTTTATATTGGTAAAGATGACAGTGGAGTTGTGAAAGGAATTGAAAAATCCAAGAATTTACTTGAAATGATACCGAATAAAATTACAGATACAATGGGAATTATTGTGGATGTTAATTTATGCTTTGAAGGCGAGTTAGAATACCTGGAAATCATTGTGGATAAGTATCCATCGCTTATAAGCTTTCGTGGAAAATTCTATTATAGATCCGGTAGTACTATGCGTGAAATCACAGGAAAAGAACTTGAAAGAGCATTATTAAAATCGCAAGGGAGAACATGGGATGGGGTTCCACTTCCCAAAATCAATGTAAGTGATTTAAAGCAAGATGCAATTAAGCTGTTTAAAAAGAAAGCTCTGGAAAGAGGAAGATTGCAAGAGGACGATGTTAATGTTAGCGATGCAATACTCATGGAAGATTTGCATTTGTATGATGACAATTACTTAGTTAGGGCAGCAATGCTTGCTTTTTATGAAGATCCGGAAAAGTGGGTTACTGGTTCTTATATAAAGATTGGATATTTTGCTACAGATTCAGATTTGAAATACCAAGATGAGATACATGGACCATTAATTGAGCAAGTGGATAAAACCGTTGATTTGGTATACACGAAGTATTTAAAGGCATTAATTAATTATGAAGGTATTCAGCGTATTGAACAGTATATGTTTCACATAGATGCATTTCGGGAAATTTTGTTGAATGCTATTGTGCATAAGGATTATAGTAGCTGTAATCCTATACAGATAAGCATATATGAAGATAAAATGTATATTTGGAATGACGGGAAAATGCCTGCTAATTTGTCATCAACAGAAAAACTATTTGAAAAACACTCATCGAAGCCTTTTAATCCAAAACTTGCAGATATTTTCTTTAAGAGCGGTATGATCGAAGCTTGGGGACGAGGATTTGATAAAATCAAAGAGTCTTGTGAAAAATATGATGCGCCACTGCCGGAGTATAATATTAGTGAAGATGGAATCATGGTTCTATGTACGGCTTGTGATAAATACCTGTATCTATTGCATGGTGAATCTGAAGAGAATAATTCGCTCATTTCAAATGAGCGAATTATGAGCGAATTAATGAGTGGAAATTTGAAAGAACCCATTTCAAAAATTATGAATTATTTAAAAAATAATAATGAAATAAGCAACGTTATTGGTCAGGAGATTACTGGAAAATCCAGTGCTCAGGTAAGAAGATACTTAAATGTGTTGGAAGATGCAGGAGTATTAACAAGTAACAAAGGAACAAAGGGAAAGATCTATACTAAGAAGTAGATTATTAATTCGCTCATTTTTAATGAGCGAATTATGAGCGAATTAATAAGCAGATGAGCGAAAAATAAAAATGAAAAAGAATCACGCGATATCAGGCTCACATTTATATACAACGAAGGTGTGAGCAGCAACATATTAAAAAGGAGCATAATAATGAAAGAGATACAATTAAAATACGGATGTAATCCCAACCAGAAGCCTTCCCGGATTTATATGGAAGATCAAAGTGAATTACCCGTCAGTGTCCTGAATGGTAACCCGGGATATATTAACTTTCTGGACGCTTTTAACGGCTGGCAGCTGGCAGCGGAGTTAAAGAAAGCAACCGGATTACCGGCGGCAGCTTCCTTTAAGCATGTATCCCCTGCAGGAGCAGCGGTAGGCATACCCCTTGACGAAACCTTATCAAAGATCTGTTGGGTGGAGGATTTGGGCGAACTATCTCCGCTGGCATGTGCTTATGCAAGAGCAAGAGGTGCAGACAGAATGTCTTCTTTTGGAGATTTTATTGCTTTGTCCGATATCTGTGATGAAGATACAGCCAGACTGATCAAACGGGAAGTGTCAGACGGCGTCATTGCCCCCGGATATACCAAAGAGGCGCTTCAAATACTGTCAGCAAAGAAAAAAGGCAATTATAATGTAATCCAGATTGATGCGGATTACATTCCGGACCAGCTGGAACGCAAGCAGGTATATGGAATCACTTTTGAACAGGGCAGGAATGAGCTTGCTGTCGATGATGACCTGCTGTCAAATGTGGTGACCGGCAACACAGATATTCCTGAATCTGCCATAATGGATATGAAAATAGCCCTGATCACGTTAAAATATACCCAATCCAATTCCGTATGCTATGTAAAAGGCGGACAGGCAATTGGAATTGGTGCCGGCCAGCAGTCCCGTATCCATTGTACGAGACTTGCAGGAAGCAAAGCGGATAACTGGTATCTGCGCCAGTCCCCCAAGGTACTTGGCTTACAATTTTTGAATTCCCTGGGACGTGCGGATAGGGATAACGCCATTGATATCTACATGGGAGAAGAATATATGGATGTTCTTGCAGATGGGGAATGGCAGAAGGTTTTCAAGGAAAAACCAACCGTATTTACCAGAGAAGAAAAGCGGCAATGGCTGGATCAGATGCAGGATGTAACCCTGGGCTCCGATGCCTTTTTCCCCTTCTCCGACAATATTGAACGTGCTCACAAAAGTGGTGTGAAATATATAGCGCAGCCAGGCGGATCTGTTCGGGATGATGCTGTGATTGACTGCTGTAACAAATACAATATGGCAATGGTGTTTACCGGAATCCGACTATTCCACCATTGATAAAAACCAGGGAATTCTTCCCTGGTTTTTCACATTATATTGATTTGCAGCTTAATTGTAGGTTATAATGTGATTGAGATGGAAAGGTTGAAAAGGTTCATTTCAACCTATTGAATTTGAGTCCATCGAAGGCGGAGAACCAGATCCTGTTTCATACAACGAGGTCGCTGGATTTCTGTAAATACGCAGATGTAAAGCAGATATAAGGAGGCGCAGCAATGGATAAATTGAAATTCAATTCAATCTTTCCGATTATCATATCCCATTTAACGGATAGAATTGCAAAGGAAACGAATCTTACGGAAGATGCAGCAATTGCGAGGTTGTACCGTTCCGAGTTATACGCCGCTCTGGAAAAAGAGGAAACCAAGGTGTGGCAGTACAGCACGGAAAAGTTATATGACCTCTATTTAGAGGAAATGCAAACCGGAAAGCTTGAACTGCCGGAGTATTGAGGAGATAGAAATGAGTAAAACACTAGAATTTAAGGTTTTTTGTCTGGAGAGTTACAAGTCGACACATAACATGGACGGAGTATCCGTACTTGATATATTCAACAAATACGGTGTTTTTGATTACCTCGAATCATTTTATGACGTGCTGCACTCCACCGGGCAGCAATATATTGTTGAAGATATTGATCTGTTTATGAAAGCCCGCCAGCCGGCAGAGTCATAAGCTGCATAAAATACTTTATTATTCTGCATTTCTATGCTAATATGATATGTAAAGTAAAAATAATAATCAAACTAAATGAAAGGCCGGTTTTTACATGAGTGAAAGTGACAAAATATTAGAAAATTCAGAGGGAGAAGAGAGAGTATCCAGGAATTTTATTGAGCAGATCATAGATAAGGATCTGGCAGAAGGTGTTTACGATACAGTAAGAACGCGTTTTCCGCCGGAACCCAATGGTTACCTGCATATCGGACATGCCAAAAGCATTCTTTTGAATTATGGAATAGCCCAGGCTTACGGCGGCAAGTTCAATATGCGTTTTGATGATACCAATCCTACCAAGGAGAAGATAGAGTTTGTAGAATCCATTATAGAAGATATCAAATGGCTTGGAGCAGATTGGGAGGACAGGCTCTTTTTTGCATCTGATTATTTCCAGCAGATGTATGAAGGGGCTGTAAAGCTGATTAAAAAGGGAAAAGCTTATGTGTCGGACCTTACTGCGGAGCAGCTCAGAGAATACAGAGGGAACCTGACAGAACCGGGGAAAGAGGATCCCTACAGCAAAAGGAGCGTGGAAGAGAACCTGAAACTGTTTGAGGAAATGAAGGAGGGGAAGTACAAGGATGGTGAGAAGGTGCTTCGTGCCCGCATTGATGTGGCGTCTCCCAATCTTAATATGCGGGATCCGGTTATTTACCGGGTGGCCCATATGCCTCATCACAATACGGGAGATACATGGTGCATTTACCCCATGTATGATTATGCCCATCCCATTGAGGATGCCATTGAGGGAATCACCCATTCGCTGTGTACCCTGGAATTTGAAGATCACAGACCTTTGTATGACTGGGTGGTCAGGGAGCTGGAATATCAGCGTCCGCCGAAGCAGATTGAATTTGCCAAATTATACCTGACCAATGTGGTTACCGGAAAGCGTTATATTAAGAAGCTGGTGGAAGACGGTATTGTGGACGGCTGGGATGATCCCAGGCTGGTATCTATCGCTGCCCTGCGAAGAAGAGGATTTACACCGGATTCTATCAGGAAATTTGTGGAACTGTGCGGTATCTCCAAAAGCAATTCCTCCGTGGATTACGCCATGCTGGAATACTGTATCAGGGAAGACCTGAAGGTGAAAAAGCCGCGTATGATGGCAGTGCTTGATCCGGTGAAGCTGATCATTGATAATTATCCGGAAGGGCAGACAGAATATGTGGAAGCCCCCAATAATATGGAAAATGAAGAGCTGGGGAGTCGGCAGGTGCCTTTTTCAAGAGAATTATATATTGAGCGGGATGATTTCATGGAAGAAGCGCCAAAGAAATATTTCCGCCTGTTTCCGGGAAATGAGGTCCGCCTGATGAATGCCTATTTTGTGACCTGTACCGGATGTGTTAAGGATGAGAATGGAAAGGTTACGGAAGTACATGCTGTGTATGATCCGGAGACCAAATGCGGTAGCGGTTTTAATGCAAGGAAGGTCAAGGGAACCATTCACTGGGTTCCGGTCAGGGAAGCAGTCACTGCACAGGTCCGCCTGTATGAGAATATCATAAATGAGGAAAAGGGAGTCTACAATGAAGACGGCAGTCTGAATTTAAACCCTGATTCATTAATTGTATTAAAGGAATGCTATCTGGAACCGGCCTTTCAGGATGCAAAGGCGTATGACAGTTTCCAGTTTGTAAGGCAGGGATTCTTCTGTGTGGATGCAAAGGACTCACAGCCGGATGCGCTTGTATTTAACCGTATCGTATCCCTGAAAAGTTCTTATGTGCTTCCCAGGTAAAGCGTACAATGGTAGTTTAATGTAGTCTGGTAAGAAGTCCCCATCTCTTGGATGGCGGTATGAATTACATTAACGGAAAGGTGGTAGGTCATTATGGCAGGGATTTTAACAGGATTATCAAGCCTGGGGCTGGATAATCTGGAAAATACGAATATCTTTGGAGAAGATGTTAAAACGGAACAGCAAAAAGCAGAGGAAGCAGTGAAAGCACCGGAAGAAAAGGATTATCTCATTGATAAGACTTATGAATGTGTGGTATGTTCCGCCAGCTTTTCCAATAAGATAATTAAGACGGGAAAAGCGAAGCTGATTGGTACAGATCTGGATCTGCGCCCCAGGTACAATGTTGTGGATATGACAAAGTATGATGTGGTGGTGTGCCCGGCCTGCGGTTATGCCAGTCTTACCAGATTCTGGGGAAATTTATCTGATAAACAGATCCGGCTGATTAAGGACAATATCAGCCAGAAAGTCCGTTTCTGGGAGCCAAAGGGAGGAACTTATACTTATGCTGAGGCCCTGGAACGATATAAACTGGCATTGGCCAGTGCCGTTGTCAAGAATACCAAGGTCAGTGAAAAGGCGTATATCTGCCTGAAGGCAGCATGGGTACTGAGGGGACAAGCGGAGAATCTGCCGGAAGATACACTGGCAAGGGCGAAAAAGCTGAAGGATATTGAGGAAGAAGAAAATTCTTTTCTGAGGAATGCCTATGATGGGTTTACGGCGGCCAGAGCAAAGGAAATACCACCGTATTGTGGTATGGATAATTTCACGGTGGATTATCTGCTGGCTGTTTTGGCACTGCGTTTTCAGGATTATGAAGTGTCCAGCCGTCTGATTTCCGGGTTATTGGCGTCAACTGCTGCGGAGAGGATGAAAGACAAAGCAAGAGATTTGAAAGAGCTTTTGAAGCAGGATATGAAGAAGAACAACAAGTGAGTCCCCGTAACAGTTTAGCCGCCAGGCTGAAATGTTACATATTCCCCTCATTTATAAAAGGAAGATGCATCCAATGTATGAAATGACCATACGCTTACAGGAAGACAGCGGCAAATGCCTGTATGAGCAGATTTATGAACATATAAAATCAGAAATCAGAGAGGGGAAGCTTCTTACGGATGAGAAGCTTCCCTCTACCCGTTCGCTGGCAGCACATCTGGAAGTATCACGCAGCACCGTGGACCTTGCCTATGCGCAGCTGCAAAGCGAAGGCTACATTGAAGCCAGCCCATACCGCGGATATTATGTATGCAATGTCCGGGAGCTGTTCCAATTGGAGAGGGAGAGCAGCCATTCCAAAGAGAAATATACACGGGAGATAATGCCCCGGGAGATAATGCCTCAGGAGACGATGCCCCGGGATACAATGCCCCGGGATACAATGCCCCGGGAGATAATGCCCCAGAAGATAATACCACGGGATACAATACCCCAGGAGACAGAGCCCAATCATAACGTTCTCTATGATTTTTCACCCAATGGTATTGATGTAAGCGGATTTCCCTTGGGAACCTGGAAGAAAATCACCAGGAATGTGCTGAACAGCAGTGACAGCGAGTTGTTTTCCCAGGGACACGGGCAGGGAGAATGGGAACTGCGTGGGACTATCAGCCGTTATCTCCACTCCCAAAGAGGGGTTAACTGCCGACCGGAGCAGATCATAATCGGTGCCGGAAATGATTATTTACTGCTTTTGCTTGAGAAAATACTGGGACCGCAAATCAGCATTGCAATGGAAAATCCCACATATAAAAGAGCTTATCATATATTCCGGTCTTTTTCCTGGCATATCGTCATGGCGGATATGGATGAGAATGGTATGAAAGCAGAAGAATTGAAGAAGGCGGAGGTTACAGCAGCCTATATAATGCCTTCCCATCAATATCCAATGGGTACCGTAATGCCCATCGGGAGACGTGCCGAACTGCTTAAGTGGGCTGAGGGACACCCGGACCGCTGCCTGATAGAGGATGATTATGACAGTGAGTTCCGTTATCGTGGAAAGCCCATACCGTCTCTGCAGGCATCCGATCAATCCGGTAAAGTAGTCTATATCGGCACATTTTCCAAGGCAATTGCGCCAGCCATCCGGGTGGGGTATATGGTTCTGCCGGAATATCTTCTGGATAAATATTTATCAGCCTGCTCTTTTTATTCCTCTACGGTATCACGGATCGACCAGCGGATACTCAATGAATTTATCAGGGATGGATATTTTGAACGGCACTTAAATAAGATGCGGAAGATATACCGCAGTAAACATGATTTACTATTGGAAGCCCTGGAACCCTTTAAAAAGGATTTTATTATATCAGGAGAAAATGCCGGCCTGCATCTGCTGCTGACAGGTAAATCCAACCGGGGGGAAGCGGAACTGGTCAGTAAGGCAGCTGAAAAAGGAGTGAGGGTGTATGCCCTTTCCGACAGCCTTGTAAAACCGGGAGACAATAAAGTCGGAAATACGGTGATTCTGGGATATGGAGGGCTTAATACAGAACAGATTCTAAAAGGAACAGAACTGTTAAGAGAAGCCTGGTTATAAGATGTAAGGAAATAAGAAGCAAGAAGCATGTAAAGAAAAAGAAGTAAGAGGCGGTTGAAAAATCCAACTGCTTCTTACTCCTGATAATCGACAAGCTTAAAGATTGTCCTCGTTAAAAAATTCCTCTACCCGCTCTTCAGCAGCTTCCTTGACCTGTTCAGTAAGCGGTGTGAATGTATCTTCCTTTGCCGGATCTGTCGAAGATGCGTCAGAAGCATGATCTGCAGTATCTACAGTATCTTCTGAAGCTGCGGCAGCACTCGTCTCCTCCGCGCTTTCTCTGTTAAGAGGTACATAATTGCGGGAAGATAAATCTGTATCATCATCCAAATCATCGCTGAAGTCATCAAAGTCCTCGTCATCATCCAGTACGGCGGCCTCAGAATCTCTTTTCTGAAGATAGTAATATACAGCTCCAACAGCGGTACCAATGGCAGCGGCAGCAAGTACGAATTTACCAAATTTCTTAGCCATAAGGTTACTCCTTTCCAAAATGTGCTTTTACTAATATATTAATACTATTTTGCTAAAATGAAAAGTATAATATGTATAAATTCTTCTTAAATCTTTTTAAATTTTGATTTATGTGTAAAAATTTAATAAGTGAATGGTATTTTAGAGTCAAATATGAAGAATTTTCCTAATGCATCACCATTTCTTTTATAACTGTCGCATGATATAATATCATTAACTGATTAATTGAAATGGATATGTGAAGATACGGATTTGATATTAAGGAACTGGCAAATAGATAAAGAAGAGGTATAAGTTATTTGTCGGCAGTTCCTAAGTATAGGTGAGGGATATGTATAAAGTATTGGTTGCGGAAGATGAAGTATTAACTCGTGCAGGTATTGTGGCTACAGTTGACTGGGCCGCTCTTAATATGCAGCTGGCAGCACAGGCAGATGACGGCGTTCAAGCGCTTAACCTGTTCCGTATACATCAGCCGGATATTGTTATAACAGACTTAAATATGCCAAGGCTTGACGGTATAAATCTTATTAAGCATATTTACGCAGAGAAGCCAGCGTGTAAAATAATTGTTGTAACCTGCCTGAATGATGTGCAAACCTATAAACAGCTTTCACCATATAATGTGTTTGACTACATGCTGAAATCCACTATTACTTCTCAGGAATTGACAGAGAAGCTTCTGTTAATAAAGGAAGAGATTGAAGCTTCCGGCACCGGACAAGCAGGTTTCGTACAGGAGAAAAGTGAAAATCAAATACTTTGGGAATTTCTTGCTGATGAGAACCATCAGGAATTTCCGATTGCAGTAAATAAACTGCATTTATTATTTTTGCTGCATACCAAAGCTGTTAACAAGGCTTTAGCAGCAAAAACTGTACAGGATATATTAAGTGATTATTATGACGCATATTCAGATATAATTGTTGCAATCAACCAAGCCTCACAATTTGTTGTATGCTTTAAAAATCAACAGCTTGATCAGGAGGCGATTATACAACGTACCGGACAATTTCGGGAATATGTATATAAGGCTTTAAATATCAAGCTTTTGTGCAATGTGGAATATTGCGAAAACAGTTATGAATTGAAGGCGCGCTGCCGTGAATATTTTTCTTATGTTAATTATGCCAGGATATTGGAATTTGATATATTTGTAAATCAGACTAAATATTATCGGAACAGATTGGAATGTCTTATAAATTTGTACTCCTTTCACATTTTCAATGGTGAAGCAAAGGAGATGAATGATATTATGCTGTCTACTCCCTTGAAAAAACTCGCGGCAGAACCGGTTATAAATTTTATAGAATATCGGAAAAAGACAGCGGCCGGATTTCATGATTTTGCCGCCGCAATTTCATTATTTTCTGAAGAGGAATTAAATAAACATATAGAAAGTATTTATTCGGAAAATACCTTTACCGGTGTATATCTTGCTTATAAGAAAGCCGTTGACTGTAAGAAAGAGATATTGATGTATCCTGCGCGTTATAATGAATTGATACAGCAGTCATTGGATTATATCACGATACACTGTAATGAGAAACTGACATTGAATATGGTTGCGGAGCATGTTTCCCTGAGTCCTAATTATTTTTCCGCTATCTTTAAAAGTGCTATGAAGATTAATTTTATCAGTTATCTGATTAATTTCAGAATGGATCGTGCATTGGAGCTTTTAGGCCGCCGGGAATTGTATTTGTATGAAATAGCTGAAAAGGTTGGCATTCCGGATGTTTCACATTTTAGTAAGACATTTAAAAGCATCATAGGTTTTTCTCCCAATGAGTGGAAGAAAATGTTGTTTGACTTTACTTCAGCGGCATTATAATTGTTATTTCAGTGCCTTGACCGGGCTGGGATTCTATTTCAAAGGTATGGTTTTCGGAATAATAAACAAACAGGCGTTGTTTTATGTTTAATAATCCGATATGAAGATTTTGACTATCAGCTGCATTTTCAAGAGGACTGTGAAGCAGCAGTCTTATATTTTTAAGGGTTTCCGCTGTCATACCGCTGCCGGTATCGGTAACCATTATTTTAACATTATCGTTTTCCCAAAGCTTTACGGAAATACTTACACATAATATCTTTTGAGGCAGTAATCCATGATTGATACTGTTTTCAATTAACGGTTGAATTAAAAACCGCGGCAGCAGATACTCATCTATGGAGAAGTCAAATTCATGCCGGAATTCAATTTTTGCGCCATATCTGATTTCAAGTATATAGATATAATCTTCTAAAAATTTGTATTCTTCGGAATAACGCCATCTGTTTTTACTAAGTCTGAAGGCTGGGGCAATATACCGATTGATATGCTGGATCATGGCGGAGACATTTTCACTTCCGGAAACATCAGCCATCACCTTTACGGTATTTAAGGTATTGTAGATAAAATGAGGATTTATCTGAGCCATGAGTGCCTGGATCCGAAGCTGGTTCTTTATGTCCTCCTCCTTTTTTTGGAGAGCGATCAATTCATTCAAATCATTGGCCATTTTAACAAAGTTTTCATTTAAAAGATCAAACTCTGCGATTTGTGTTTTTTTCGGCATAGGAACCGTCATGTCAGCAGAAGAGAAATCTTTAAACTGAAGGCTTAGTTCATTTAGTGGAGACGATAGCTTGCGAATGGAAATTGTAATCGCAATAACAATGGCGGTTAAGCAGCATAAACAGATGAAAAAGGCAATGGCAGAAATACGAATTACATTCCGCATATACAGCCAAATCGGGTATTGGTTGACTATGATCCAATCAGCGTATCCAAGCGGGTATTCTATGATCTGATATTTAGTCCCTGCAATTGACTGACTGAAAGAGAGTGAATTTTTCTCGGGTGATAAAAAAAACGGAAG
>Ga0153941_1000326_pt1 | contig 21286 bp, 22 predicted proteins | sample TSNJ025MetaG_FD_104733 | JGI IMG/M metagenome (GOLD analysis project Ga0153941, IMG submission 104733) | Attine ant fungus gardens microbial communities from New Jersey, USA - TSNJ025 MetaG | ecosystem: Host-associated > Fungi > Mycelium > Unclassified | place: USA: New Jersey, Brendan T. Byrne...
GAGCTGTAAAATACATGTGTGCCTCCTTCTTCCTGTCCAGTGTCCCTTCTGTTCCTTCCCATAAAATGCCTGCCTCTTGTCTCGTCCGGATAGCAATTACTCATCGGGATTCTTGTGATAAACAGCAGTATAAGGTTGAACTGTTAAATGGAGGTACTTTAAGGGAGGGATTGTGCTTTTAAGGTTCTAGCCGGTACATAGCAATCTCGTTGGTCTCCCGATTGGCAGAAATGATAATATCCTTACCTTGATGGGTATAGTGGTATACGTTGGCAGAACCGCAATTTTTATCAATAATCCGGGTCTGATAAGCACTCTCTTTTGCATTCCAGGTAAGGGCCAGCAGATCTCTGGTTCCCTGTCTGTGGCCTACCACCACTGTCGGTCTACCACAAAGCAAACCAGCGAATAGTGCGTGGGAAAAAAAGGCTGGCTTTTCATAGGTATAGACTTTTTTAAAGCTGCTGTTTATATTTTTATAAATGCTGATGTCTGATCCATGGAATGGAGACAGTACGGCAAGTTCTTTCACATCATCACCGTCAAGATCTATGAGAACCGCATCACTGGCAGCTGTGTCAAGGATTTGTCTGATCTTCCATCTGCCCTCCTTCTTTACCGGCGGAAAAAATTGGTAAACTCCGCTGTCACAGGAAATTATGCTGGTTTGGAGTCCATCTTCCACTACTTTGTAGTATCCGTGGTTTTTTGGCATATTGTCTTTTATTACTTCAAGGGGCAGTTGGTTGTCTTCATTATAGCAGCTTAAATCGTCTGGTAAAATGGCTGCGTACACTTTTCCCGGCATGGACCAGTCATCCATGTGTTCGTGACCTGACTTCAGGGTACAGGCAATCAGGTAACGGATGTCGTCCTGTATTATGATGTCAAAGCGGTGTACATGGGGCAGGTTGATTAAAGTGTTTATTTCCCAGTCACCTTTTTTTTGGGGGCTTACTATAACTATTTTTGCTTCTTTTGAATCATTGGGGGAATAGAATTTATGGGTGGCAAGGAATTGTCCGTCACTGTCGGGTATCTGTACCATGGACATAACTCCCCCGGGGTCAGACCAGACTGTATCCTGCTGCTTGCCATCCAGGTCAAACAATAGACAGCGGTCCTGCTTCTCCGCTGCTACCAGAAAATGCTCCTTTCCCTGATAGTGAAGGGGGGCTATGGCATAGCATTTTATCAGGTCCCCGATTTTTTTCTTTTCTACCTTCAAGTTTACCTCATTCCTTTACTGTTGGGCATCCAGTATATTTGTCATTCTGATGTTCACATCCAGCAAGTCCTTTTCCCATTGAGAGTTGCCCGCATACCAGAATTCTGTTACATATTTGCGGACACCCAGTTCCCAGGCAGTCTTGATTGACTGTTCAAAATCCACATGTCCCTCTCCAAATGGAATTTCGCGGAATTGACCCGGTATTGTCTCTTTTAAATGCAGCGCAGCTAAATGACCTCTGCCGGAACGTAGGTCAGCGTTTACATCTGTTCCATATGATTTTGCTGCATTGGTGATATTACCGATGTCGGGATAGATATTAAGATAGGTAGACGAAATCTGAGAGACATACTTCATCGATTTAAAAACGGTATTCATGAACTCGGTCTCCATCGTCTCAAACCCCAGTATTACACCTGCCCGCGCCGCCATTTCTGCTGTCTTTTTTATATTTTCTGTAAAGTAACGTTTTGTTTCTTCACTGGAATCTTCATAATATACATCGTAACCTGCCAGCTGTATAATCCGGATTCCCAGATCGTCAGCAAGCTGAATTGCCTTTTCCATGATTTCCATTCCCCTGGTACGAACGGTTTCGTCATGGCTTCCCAGAGGATATTTGCGGTGACCGCTCAGACACATGGTACGGATAGGTAATCCGACAATCTTCATCAGATTCACAATCTCCATCCGCTCTGCCGAACTCCAGTCTAGCCGCGTCAGCTTTTCTTCTGTTTCATCGATGCTGATTTCCACGAAATCAAACCCTGCTGCTTTTGCTGCTTCCAGCTTTTCCTTCCAGCAAAGATCAGGCGGCATAGACTTTTCATATAAACCAAGGGTATATGCTTTTCCCATGATAACTCCTATCTGTCTAAAAATCCGTCCGGCTTACCTGATGCACCAGAACTCCTTTCTCACGAATGAGTTCCAGTGCCTCTCCGGAAGCCTTCTCGTCTGTGATCAAATACTTGATTTTTTCAATCGGGCAGCTGACAAAGCTGCTGTTGTTCCCGATCTTGGTATGATCCGCCAATACATAAACATCCTGCGTGGTATGGTCGATCATTAACCTGTTGATACTTACTTCGTTGAAAATTTCTGTAGACATTCCTACTTCAGCACTGATTCCGGAACAACCGATAAATGCTTTCCGCACGTGGATCGGCTGGAGATTACGCAGCGCAAAGTCCCCTACCATCGCATCCTTGGGATGGCGCAGTTCACCCCCTGTCAGAACGATACTGATTCCTTTGGGGTGCTCAAGGTAAATTGCTTTTCCGTTATTGGTAATAACAGTTACATTATCTGCATCTATATATTTCAGAACCTCCAGCGCGTTCCGACTGGTGTTGACAAACAAGGTATCGCCGTCCGATATCATTCTTGCTGCATATCGGGCAATCAACTTACGGTACATCTGCACTTCATCCTGCGTGTCCGGTGCCGCAGCCGCGCCTCCGTAATTCCTGACCAGCAGACCCTTCTCCTCCAGATACTGGAGATCCCTGCGAATTGTTATCAGGGATACTTCCAGTATCGAAGCCAGTTCATCCACCCGGACTTCCTGATTCTTCTGCATCATTTCCACAATGCGGTTCCTTCGGTTATCTACACAAGCTCTTTCTCTTTTCATATACGATTCCTCTCTTACGTTGGATATAATAACCATCATAAATTAGTTCATTATATCTTATTTTTCTGCTTGTGTCACTCGTATAAGATTGAATTCCCAATTAATCAATGATTCCCTGTTCTTTCATTTTCTCTTCCATTTCCTCTGCGGACAGGATGTTGCGCAGCCCGATTACAGTCGTTCCTTTTGTCTGGGCATCTTTAAACATAGATGCAAAATTTTGTGCACAGAAGACGATATCATACTGCGCAGCAGCTGTTTTACCTTCCGAAAGCGAACAGTGATGGACTTTTACAGGCTTAATCCCCACCTTATTCAGCACCTTTATCATTGTTATCTTCATCATCAGACTGGAGCCTGCCCCATTTGCACAACACACCAAAAATGTCTTATAACCCTTTGCCATTTAATCATTCCCCCTGTTTTCTATACTGCATCTTTCATTTGGTTCTTATTTCTTTTTAATTCCTTATAGGCTTTATAATCCTCTGCCATCATAAAATATCCTTCTTTATCCAGGCGATATTGAATCTGTGGAATAATAAGCAGCGCTATAACCACCAGCGCAACACCTGCATAACTCAGGAACTTCATCGTGACTGTCATAACCGGCCAAATCACTGCCCAGTCCCACATTCCCAGGTATCCGCCATAAGCTGCCATTCCTACCCAGCCGGCGATAAATGCTGAGCCAAATACCTGACATAATCCGGAGATAAATGGCAGAATCAATGCTGCTTTAATGCCGCCCTTTTCATTGGCAAAGATAGCGATGGAAGCGTTATCAAAGAATACCGGAACGAAACCACAGATAATAAGTACCGGACTCTTAAGTACAATCAATGCGACAATGGCAATCATCTGACCGGCAAAACCCGCCAGAAATCCAAAGGGAACCGCATTGGCAGAACCAAATCCAAAACTGACGGCACAGTCTACACCCGGTAAGGAGCCGGGCAGTAATTTGTTCGCAATACCCTGGAAGGATGCCGTAAGCTCGCTGACAAAGGTACGAACACCAAGCTGCAGAACCGCCAGATATACGGCAAATTGCAGACAAGTCTGAATCACATAGAACACCATGCTCTTGCCTTCTCCCAAAAATCCGCTTACAGTCAGATAATCACGGCCCAGAATACATAAAATGGTTCCGAAGAACAGTAACATCAATATAGACGTACATACCATGTTATCATTAAAGACAGACATAAATCCCGGCAGTTCCATATCTTGGAATTTCTTGATTTCTTTTCCGTCTTTCTTTTTACCGAATATTTTTTCAGCCAGCCATGTGTTAATGGCAATGCCAAACATCTGCTGATGCGCCAGACAAAAACCTGCACCATCGGTAAGCTCCTGGCAGGGCTTGACGGTCAGGTTGGAGCCAACCGCCCAGTATGCACCAAGAATCAAAGCCATAACTACCAACAATGCGATATCATTATTAAGCAGGAACGGACAAGCAAACAGTATGAGCCAGTAAGCGGTTGCCGCCTGCTGTACCTGTACATGTCCGGTGGTAAACAGTGCTCTTAATTTGGTAAAACGTCTGAATCTAACCAAAACAATATTTACAATGAACGCAATCAAAAGCAATATCATGGCATTGCCAAAGTTTTTTCCGAATACTTCTTCCACACCTGCGGTAACTGCGTTCTGTCCGAAATACGGATCAATTACCGTTGCATCAATATTAAATACATCCTTAAGGCCAACCAGAATCGGACGGAAGTTTTTAACCAGTCCCCCGGAACCTACTGCCAGAATCAGATATCCTACGATTGCCTTGATGACTCCCGCAAGTACATCATACCAGGGTTTTCTTAAAAGGATATAACCAAGCATTACGATCAATCCGATCATAAATGCCGGCTGCTGTAATATGTTTTCTGCGAAATATGACCAAATACTTATAAAAATATTCATCTTTGCCCCCATCTGCCCGCGTGGCGGGCGTTTAAATCAGGGAGTTTGCATATGTATTTCATTCAACCCTGCCCTCCCTCATTGTCATAAATACTCCTCATTTTATAAATACGTTTCCTGTATCCTGATCAGGTCTTCCGTATCGTTCGCCTCCAGAAGTTCCTGGACAGCTTCCTCGTTCATCAGCAGCTCAGACAAGCGTGCCATATTTTGCAGATGTTGATCCGGATTGCAGGATGCAAGCGTAAAGAATAGTCTTGCATCCTTCTGGGGATCTCCCGGGTCAAAGCTGACCGGTTTCTCCAGCTTCATGAAGCTTATTGCAGTCTTATGTACTCCTTTTGCATTTTCCTGGGAATGAGGTATGGCCACATCCGGCATAATCACAATATATGGTCCATACTTCTCCACACATGCAATAATGTCTTCCTTATAATTTCCCTCCACAGTCCCGTCTGCTTCCAGCGATTCACAGCTCATGCGGATTGCTTCCCGCCAATCGGCTGCTTCCCCTGCAAATTTATAATGCCCCTTTTCTACAAATTCACTTAACATAGATTCCTTTCTCCTTTCCTCATAAGATTTCCATTACAGCAATGAACGGAACGGAATGTTCTGCGATGCTTCGAAACAGTCTTCAAAGCCCCTGCGGTGATGATATACCGTTTTATCCTTGTCTGTGGGATAGACATATTTACCCCCTACTTCCCAGAAGAACGGATGAAACTGATATCCCAGACGGTCTTTCTTCATATCGTACAGCACCTTGATTTCATTAAGATCGGCCATAAAATTACTCCAGACATCATAATGAATCGGTATCACTACTTTTGTCTGTAAAGACTCCGCCATCCGCAGGATATCAACAGAAGTCATCTTGTCCGCCATACCCACTGGATTTTCACCATAAGACCCAAAAGCAACATCAATATCATAATCTTTGCCATGTTTGGCAAAATAGATGGAATAATGAGAGTCCCCACTGTGGTAAATATTACCACCCGGCGTTTTTATCAGATAGTTAACGGCTTTCTCATCCATATCCATGGGACATACTCCGGTCAGCTCCTCCCTGTCCGGCCCTGTGGAGTCAGTTGTTACCAGACAGGTGCGGTCAAAAGAATCAAGAACAATAATCTCAATATCCTTTATCCTGATGGTGTCCCCAGGCCTTACCACCACACAACGCTCTTTTGGCACTCCCCATGCCGCCCACTGATCAACGGACCGCTGAGGTCCAATAAATGGAACCGGTACCTCCTCTCCTTTTTCATTCACGGTAGTCATCCCGCTCTGTATTACATGTGCTGCATGTTCGGCGCTCATATGATCCTGATGATAGTGGGTAGCAAGCACTGCATCCACCTGTCTGACTGCAAACGGATCAATTACGAAAGGTACCACTCTTAAATTTGGCTGCATGTTTCTTGCTCCGCACATGTTCGCCATCTGGTGTCCGACTGCCATTTTCCCGTTACCGTGGGTTCGTTTTCCGTTCCCGCACCACAGATCAATGGTAATATTAGCGCTGCCTGGAGTCTTAATCCAGATACCGGTACATCCAAGCCACCACATAGCAACCGTACCTGGTCTTACTTCCTCCTGCTCAATTTCTTCATTAAGCCAGGTTCCCCACTCTGGGAAGTTATTCATAATCCATGATTCCCGGGTTGTATCGCTTATTGTACTCACGGCTGCCCTCCTTTTATGTTCCGTTTATATGTTCTGTTGCCTTTTATAAGAGTATTTTATTCTTTTTTAAATGATTTTACAATTGTTTTAAATGACCGATTCATTTTTATATGATTGTTTTGTTGATTTTTATATATTGTACAGTTTGAGTGCGTATAATTTGTATAATATTTTATTATAAAACAAAATAACTCCTGATATCGATTGCTATCAGGAGTTACTATTATCTGGAGATATGTGCCTGTTGATTATAAAAATGGACTTTGATTATACTTGGTTAACAGTAGTTATTTCTGCCAGAGATTTGAGTCAGTTGCATTCACTCTTGATCCTTGGTTTGTTCATCTATTATTGGTTTGCCTTCATTGTCAAGCAATGGCGTTAAACCGCTGCCATACTCATGTATAACAAGTAAATATTGTACGCCTGTTTGCTTATCCCTCACGGTAGATATGCTTTTTACAGTACCTGGATCATTATTGTTAATAACTTCAAACCCATTATTAATTTTTGTCACATCCGCTGCCTGATCCACCGGCTGCTCACTTTTTTCCTGGCGGTATTCTCTCTTTGTGCTGATGTAAGAGTCTACAATTACCAAAGCAATAACAAGTCCCAATAATTCCGAAGCGAGATTTGTGCAGAAATCCAATATATTAAAATTGGGATTATTAAAAATTCCAATAGAAAATGTGACAGAGAATACAGAAAAAAATATAATGCTCACAATGAGAAACCTTTTAAACTTCTTACTTTTGAACATTTTATCCACCTCCTTTTTATCTGCATGTACCTTAATATCTAAAGCCGAATAATTTACCATGATCGTATATTTTTTAATTTAGTCTTTGACTGAACTGTTATATTTCTACACCACCTGCAAATATTCTCCCTCCATAACATGTATCTTTTGCTTCGTATTTTCCCAAATCACTACCGTATTCAATTCACGTACTGCCTTGATCCTGCAGGAAATGATTTTATTATTTTCCCAGCATAGATCCACAATACCGCCGCCTGCCATGACCAGTCCCTTTACACTGCCGCTTTTCCAGGCTTCCGGTAATGCGGGAAGCAGGAGGACTCTCTCTTCATTGCTTTGCATCAGCATTTCTGCTATTGCGGCTGTTGCACCAAAATTACCATCTATCTGGAATACATGTCCATCGCCCATGGGATGGTTGTCCATAAGATTGGGAAATGTTGAATTTTTATATAATTTCTGTAATACTTCCCAGGCTTTATCGCCTTTTCCCAATCTGGCATATAGTCCCACAATCCATGCACAACTCCAGCCGGTATGTCCGCCGCCATGTGCAAGGCGTCTTTCCAGGGTATTTTCACATGCAGCTGCAAGTTCCGGCGTTTCATCCAGAGTGATCTGTCCGGACGGGTACAGGGCGTAAAGCTGTGATATATGTCTGTGTCCCGGTTCCGCTTCCTCGTAATCTTCCCGCCATTCCATAATCTGCCCATACTGGCCGATTTGATTAACCGGAAGTCTGTTAAGCAGTACTTTCGTCTCTTCACACATTTTCTGTCCGGTACCAAGAATTTCGGAGGCTTTTATAAATCCGTTAAAGAGATCACGTAAAATCTGATTGTCCATGGCCGCACCTGAACAGACGCGTCCCTGCACCCCATTCTTCATGATATAGGTATTTTCCGGGGAAACAGAGGGGCATGTTACCAGCTCTCCATTATCCTCTATGAGATAATCATGGAAAAAAAGCACAGCATCTTCCAGTACCGGATACATGTCCTTCAGGAAATCCTGATCACCGGTATAAATATAATGGTTCCAAATATGTGTACACATCCATGCACCGCCCATTACCCAGTAGGTGGCTGGAATATAAACATCCTGCGGCGCACAGTCCGCCCAGATATCAGTATTATGATGTGCCACAAAACCGCGGCAGCCGTACATTTTTTCCGCAGCCTCTTTTCCTCTTGCATGCATCCTTTTTAACAGATCAAAAAAGGGGATATGGCATTCTGACAGATTACAGGTCTCTGCATGCCAGTAATTCATTTCCGCATTGATATTGATCGTATACTTGGAATCCCAGGGCGGACTCATTTCCTCATTCCAGATTCCCTGAAGATTGGCAGCCTGGCTTCCCGGTCTGCTGGAAGCAATACTCAGATATCGGCCAAACCGGAAGTAGTTCTCCGTATAATCCAGATATGCGCCGTCTCCTTTTAAGTGAAAATCTACTGTATCAAAAAGCTTCCTGTAATCCTCAACATGTGCTTTCCGGATTGCTTCATATCCGGCATCTGCTGCTGTCTGTAAGCGTTCCAGGGCTGTTTCCTGATATTTTTCCTGATGGTAAAATGAGGTTTCCATGGCCAGATACAGCACCACCTCCGATGTATCCCGCACAATAATATTCTCGCCAAGAGCATGGACACTTCCGTCCTTTGCCACCGCTTTAACTGCCAATAGGAAGTGAATACCAGAAGCTCCGCCGCTTCCCTTTAAATATACAGTATCATGTCCAAGCCTTCCGGCACTGTCGGAAAAATGTCCTCTGGTAAACATCGCCGTAAAGGAAAGCTTCCTGCTGCCTTCTGCTTTAAACCTGATGGCAATTACCTGCGCCGGATAGCTGGCAAGATACTCTTTGTGAATCTTCGTGTCCCCTGTCTGGTAACAGATCTCTGCCAACCCTTCCTGCAGATTCAGTTTTCTCTCAAACTTCTGCGGCTTAGCATCCGAATCCATAAAATTTATCCATAAATCTCCCGCTGTCTGATAAACTCTCTCATTCTGCGGGGTTCCTGTCATGGCACATACCATCAGATTTTCCGCTTCCGGTATCCGTCCCTCAAGAATAAGCTTTCTTATTTCAGGCAGGCTGGGCAGGGCATCTGGATTGATTCTGTTCTGGGGACCGCCATACCAGATGCTGTCTTCGTTTAACTGGATTCTTTCTCTTCTGTTTCCATTTTCCGATTCTCCAAATATCATGGCTCCCATACGGCCATTTCCAATCGGCCATGCTTCTTCCCATTTGGATGCCGGTTGATTAAAGGTTAATTTATCCATATTATATTACCACACCCTTTTGCAGCATGACATTGGCATAAAGCGCACTTTCTCCGGTTGCAATGATCAGATAAACCTTCCGGGCTTCTTCATAAAATGCAAAACGCTCAATTTGCGATACGGCATCCCCGCCTCTGTCATCATACTTTTTAATAATACTCTTATAGACATCCCAGATAGGGGTTTCCACCTGATCTCCCGGTACCAGTTCCATCAGGGAAACCGGCTTCTCCACATATGTATCCAGCGGAAACAGCGTAAGTATGGCATCCAGAATCTCCGGTACGCCATGACCATCCATACGGACAACGATCGCATTCTTTCCCATGGACTGAGCAGGAAAATTGCCGTCTGCTATCACCAGCCTGTCGCCATGTCCCATTTCCGACAAAACCTTCAACAGTTCGGGTGATAAAATTTTAGGTATCCCTTTTAACATCTTGTGTGTCCTCCGTTCACATTATTATTGTTCTGGCTATTTTGATATTGTTCTGGCTATTTTGTTATTGTTCCGTCCATATCCCACAAATCTTCCCAGCTTCCCGCTCCCTGCCACAAGAAGACCTGCCCCTTGATCAAACGGCAGTTTTTATCTGCCCTGCGGATGGATTCCATTTCCGCATCTGTCAGCGGATCTTCCGTAATGGCGCGCAGATTGCTTACGTACTGCTCTTCTTTTACAGAGAAAGGAATGGGGATCACACCACGCTGTACCGCCCATTTCAGACATACCAGTGCAGGATGTATATTATGGGCTTGTGCCGCCTTGATGATCTCCGGCATTTCCGTATCTGCCACATCCTCCGGTGTCCGGTCACGTTCCGGGCGGGAAGGGGACCCCAGCGGGCAATAGCCAATTGGCTGAATCTGATGTGTTACAGCATAATCAAACAGTTCCGGCTGCTGAAATCCCGGGTGGCATTCCATCTCAAGGGCGGCCGGTTTGATATGGCATAAAGGCAGTACGGCTTCCAGTTTTGGTATGGTCATATTTGACATGCCTATATGTCTGACTTTACCCTCCCGGACCAGCTGTTCACACTGTCGCCAGGCAGTCATGAATTCGTCTGTATCAAAGGGTCTGGAATCAGGATTTCTCGAATCTCCATCACATCCCGGTGCATGATAGTTAGGAAAGGGCCAATGAACCAAATAAAGATCCAGATATGTTAATTGTAAATCCTCAAGGCTCTTTATACAAGAAGTTTTTACTTCTCCTTCTCCATGTTTATCATTCCATACCTTGCCGGTAATAAACAACTCTTCCCTGGTTACGGCTTTTTCCGCCAACAGTCTGCTGATCACCTCTCCAATCTGCTTTTCATTCTGATAAACCGAAGCACAGTCAATCATCCGGTAACCATGTTGAACAGCACCATATACGGCATCTGCTACCTGCTTTGCATCGTATTTGTCTGATCCAAAGGTTCCAAGTCCCATTGCCGGAATCTCTGAATGATCCGCAAGATATCTTTTCGGTATGTTTGTTATATTAATCTTATTTATATCAGGCTTCATCAAATACCACCGCTACCTTTCCACAGTCTCCGCCGGCCATAAGCGCATAGGCTTCTCCTGCTTTTTCCACGGGAAATTCATGGGTAATCAGATCCTCCGGATGGATTCCCCATCTCACCAGACGTTCCACAAGTTCTTCCATTCTCCACAGGGACGTCACCCAGGAGCCAAAAATCGTCTTTTGACCATGGATCATATCAGGGCTCGGCTGAAGGGTACTGGTTCCGCCTTCTCCCACATATGCAATTTTCCCCCAATCCCGTGTGGCCTGTACAGCCAGTCTTCTGGCAGAATCATTGGCACTGCAGTCGATTGCCCGCTCCACTCCTTTTCCGCCGGTTAAACGGAGAATTTCGTCCAGTGCATCCTCGCCGGGTTTCAGTACATGATCCACTAGTCCAAGCTCTTTTGCCAGCGTAATACGGGAATCCTGCAGTTCTACTCCAATCAGTTTATTGGCACCCATAGCCTTGCAAAGCATTAATGCTGCCAGTCCCACCGGACCCAGGCCGGTTACCAGAACAGCATCATTGCCGCTGACACCAATTTTTTCAATTGCTTCATATACAGTACCGAAACCGCATGCTACCTGTGCGCCATCTTTATAAGTCAGTTCATCGGGCAAAGCCACCAGATCTTTTTCTTCACACAGGACGTAAGGTGCCATCCCGCCGTTTCTCTGCCATCCATAAGCCTGGCGGAAACTGCTGGAACAGGATATGTAATAACCTCTTCTGCAGTCATTACATACGCCGCAGCCTGAAATGTGATAGACGATTACCCTGTCGCCTTTCTTAAAACGCTTCAGCCCTTCTCCTTCCTCCACAATCACACCACATGGCTCATGACCTGCAATCATACCCGGTATATAACCCTCCGGCCCTTTTCCCAAATGTTCGCGGTATATACATCTGATATCGCTCCCACATATGGTTGTTGCCTTAGTCTGTACCAGAACCTGTCCGTGTCCTGGCTTGGGTATCTCAAATTCCTTTAATTCCACTGTACTGTTTCCCGGCAGGATTGCTCCTGTCATTCTTCTTGATTTCATTTTCTCCATGATAACTCCTATCTGTGCGCTCTATGCACATAATAATCAGGGTGTAACCCAAACTCCACTCCACGCTGTCTTACGCTTTTTGTATAACGTAACACTCATTTATATCATGAACTTTGTTCATGCTCGTTCATTACTATCATATAATTTTTAAAAGAAAATTCCAATGGAGTAACCTGTCTGATTCGCTGAATACATGTCGTGTTTTCGCATTTTATATTTACAGGCACTGCGTTGCGGGAAGTAAAGCTGTGTCTGATAATAAATTATGCAGCACAACTGATTTTTCATCATGCTGAACTGTTATCATGCATATATCCTAAGTCACAACTTGTAATTGACAACAGTAATGCCTTGGCATAAAATGAGGACAGACTTGTTATTCCATTTTCTTAAAACAGGACAAATCCTTATTATGTTATGGAGGGATTTTATTATGCAATATAATATATTAAGCTATGAATTTAAAATAGACGGATACACCTTTCTGGTATCCATGGCAGCCATGGAACGGTTTGAACGCAGCATACCCAGCCACAGCCACGGCAGGGACTGTTATGAAATACATTATATCCTTTCCGGCAAAGGAACTGCCATAATTAATAATGAGTCTTATTTTCTCAGCGAAAATACTCTTTTTGTCACAGGACCTTATGTTCTCCATGAGCAAATGCCCTGTTCGCCAGATCCCATGATAGAATGCTGCATCTATCTGCAAATGCTCACACCTGTGACAAAGCAGGAGATAAAAAGTCCTGTAGTATCTATTTTCAGGGAGTATCCTTTCTGGTTTGGTCAGGATACGCAGAACATACGCTCTTTAATGCAGCAGATTTTCTTTGAACTGGAGCATAAACCTCCCGGCTGCCATACACTGCTGACGGCATTATTCAAGCAGCTGATCGTGTATATGATACGCAATTATTCCGGGAACCGGTTATTGCCCCAACAGCCTGAGCACACAATCATTCACCAGGCATTGCTTCTTACCATTGAAGAATCCTTTTTGTATGATTATAAGGACATTACCCTGCAGAAGCTGGCCGATCGTATCCATATGTCTCCCCGTCAGACAGGACGCTTACTTCAGCAGCATTATAACAGCACGTTTCAAAGGAAAAGGACAGAAGCCCGCATGTCTGCCGCTTCTATCCTGTTGAAAAATACGGATAACTCCATTTCACAGATTGCTGATGTGATTGGTTATTCATCTTCCGAACATTTTTCACAAGCTTTTAAAAAATATTATGGGATCAGTGCCAGTGTGTACCGCAGGAACAACGCGGCGTTCACTACGGCTGAATCATAAAAATTGGAGGTATTATATGACTACAGCTTTTTCAAGGGAACAGGCAATTGCCCTGCTTCACAAATACAATAAGGAGCCATTTCACCTTCTCCATGCCTTTACAGTGGAAGGCGTTATGAAATGGTATGCCGGGGAACTGGGTTATGAGGATGATGCCGAATACTGGAGTCTGGTCGGACTTCTTCATGATGTTGATTTTGAACAGTATCCGGATGAGCATTGCCAAAAAGCACCTGCGCTTCTTCAGGAAATCGGTGCAGGTGAGGATTTTATCCATTCCGTCTGCAGCCATGGTTATGGACTCTGCAGTGATATCCCGCCGACACATGAAATGGAAAAGGTGCTGTTTGCCGCGGATGAACTTACCGGACTGATTGGCGCTGCCGTCAGGATGAGACCTTCCAACAGTGTTATGGATCTGGAAGTTTCCAGCCTGAAAAAGAAATTTAAGGATAAGCGGTTTGCTGCCGGCTGTTCCCGGGATGTGATCCGGCAGGGAGCGGAAATGCTTGGCTGGGAATTGGACCAGCTGTTTGCCAGGACCATCGAAGCTATGAAATCCTGCGAAACCTGTGTTCAGGAAATAATGAATAACTGAGAATACATTAATGTAACAGTTTCGCCGAGGGCTTAACTGTTACATTTTTTGAAAGCATTATTCGTACTCATTTACAGGCGGCAGACAGGAATAATTCCTGCAGATATAATAGGTGGTTCTGTTGTTTACAAGAGGGTATTGTTCGGTGGGTTCCTGTAATATTATGATATTTGCTGAAAAAGTCGGTTTTCCTTTTATTTTGTCCAGGTCGACATGATCTTTCAGGACACATACCACTTTTTCCGGCGTAATTTGGTATTGCATGAATGCGGTGAGGTAAAAACTGCTGCCGATTGGATAGTCTCCTGTCTGTGCATTCATATAAGAAATCTGTTTTTCCATAATTTGCAGCAGCTTGTCGTCCGGGCGCAGTACAGATAGTCTTACCAGATTATAAGACATTACAGAATTCCCACTGGGCAACGCACCATCATAAGTTTCCTTGGGTCGGAGAATCAATTGTTCATTATCTTTACCATATAGATAGAATCCGCCGTTTTCATAGTCGAAAAAGTCTTTAATTGCTTTCTCTGTGAGTTTTTTTGCTTTTGACAGGTATCCATTATCAAGGGCAGCATCATAAAGCTGAAGCAAGGCATGGATATAAAATGCATAATCATCCAGAAAGCCTTTCACCAAACGGCTGCCTTTGCGGTATCCCACATATACTGTATCTCCGTCCATTAGAAACTCTTCTATAAACGTTTCTGCCCTCATGGCTGCAGTCAGATATTCTTCCTTACCAAATACACGGTACAGGAACACAAATGCCCCAATCATGAGAGAATTCCAGGATGTCAGCATTTTATCATCCAGGATCAGCTCTGTTCTGGTCTTTCTGAAATCATACAGCCTTGATATGCTATCCTCATTTTCATAGGACAATTCTTCTGAATCATGATGAAGCAGGTTGGGGATATTTTTTTTTTCAAAATTCCCCTGCCGGCTTATATCAAAGAATCGGCAGAAATTTTCGCCTTCTGATTCTCCTAATATCTGCAGGATTTCTTCTCTTGTAAATGTATAGTACTTTCCTTCCACTCCTTCACTGTCAGCATCCTGGGCACTATAAAAACCACCCTCGCTGCCTGTCATTTCCCTGAGGATATAGGCGGCTGTTTTTTCAGCTGCTGCCTGATAGAGGTCTTTTCCGGTTATATGAAATGCCCGGGCATAAGCCATCATCAGAAGGGCGTTGTCATAAAGCATTTTCTCAAAGTGAGGAACCAGATACCAGGCATCTGTGGAATACCGGGAAAAACCGCCGCCAATATGGTCAAAAAGACCGCCTTTATACATTTGGGCCAATGTTGTTTCTGCCATGTGAAGCGCTTCCGATGCAGAGAATTGTTCATAATAATCCATAAGATAGAGCAGGTTGTGGGCTGAGGGAAACTTCGGTGCATTTCCAAAACCTCCATTACGCTGGTCAAATGAACGGCAGAACATATCAAAGGCTTCCTGCAGCAGATCTTTTTGTGTTGATTTGCCTTCCCTTTTTTCTTTATTGATAAATTCCATGATTGTATCAGCAGAGGTAAGCAGCTGTTCTCTGTCTTCCTTCCATTTCCGGCTTATTATGATTAACAGCTCCATAAAACCTGTTTGGCCATGGGCAGATTGGCCATGGACTGATTGGCCATGGAATGATCTGCTGGTCTTAGGAAAATACGTACCTGCATAAAAGGGAGCCTGGGCGGGTGTCATAAAAATACTCATAGGCCATCCCCCGCTTCCGGTCATTGCCTGACATACGGACATGTAGATACTGTCTATGTCAGGACGGAGTTCTCTGTCAACTTTGATGGATATAAAATGTTGGTTGAGAATTTTGGCTATTTCTTCGTCTTCAAAGCTTTCTTGTTCCATTACGTGGCACCAATGACATGTTCTCATTATCATACCGTCAGCTATACCCAATAGAAAGGAAAATCGGCTTATCTTCGGCCTTTGCTTTTGCGAATGCTTCATCACACCACGGCCACCAATCCACAGGATTATGGGCGTGTTGGAGCAGATAGGGCGATTTTTCATTTATCAGTCTATTGGGTATTTGAGTTGAAGTAGTCATAGGGCATCACCTCGCTTTCTGAAGAAAATGGATTTTCATTTCAATATTATCTCCCTCTCGTAGCCAAGTTATGCTTTCAATAATTGTTTTATAAAGACTGTTTCGTTCAACGTTATCGGCACACGATGAAATCGAATTGAAAAAAGCTTCAAGATTGTCATTTTTCCACTGGCGTTCCACAATTTCTTTCGCCTGCGCCGCATTTTCGGCTTCGACGGTTACGGTCTTAACGAGCGTTTCTTTAATCTGAATCTGATACTCTTTCATTGAATTTTACCTCCTTTACTGTTATTTTGAACGCAAAAAAGGCGCTCACCCTTTGAGTGAACGCCGGGGCGATTACATGAGATTAATGTGCGGCCTGTTTACCTTTCCAATTCGTCCCTTTTCCGGGATAGCCCCGGATTTTCTCTCGACTGAATAAACTCCCGCAACAATTCAACGCGCTTTCGCAAGCCGAAGCATAGGGCGTCGCGACGCGCTCCGTCGATAAACGCAGATTCCTTCAGAATGTCTCCAAGTTCCTCATCAATGCCGTGAAGCGCCGTGAAATCCAGCCACTCAAAGGATGTTACCAACTTAATTTGCTCGGCATGGTCGGTCTTGAACGGCTTGCTTGGCTGCTTTCCATTCGGACGAATCATCGGAATAGGTTTATCATACCACATGGATGTTCCACAGTCATAAACAGGAGCCGCGCCAATCCATTCCAATGTGTCTGCGCTGCGTACTGCGCCAAAATTGTTAAAATGCCTGTCCTCGTTGACAATGAGATAATCTACAGCAAGCATACGGTCAAGCGCATCGCGGATGCCGTCAATCCCCATCTTTTCACAGCAATTCAAGTAGTGCTGATAATTCGACACATGGTTCAGCTTCTTTTGCGTCTGCATGATATGCCATGCGGAAATAAGCTCCGTTTCAGTTGTGATAAAGTCTTCGCACACGCTATATGGATACTCGTCTAGTATGGTCAGCGCGTAGGGGATGTGGGGGATGTTAAGACGCCGGCAGACCGCGCTTGCCAATACCTCGTTATATGGTTCCTGCCGGGTTGCGCCGCTGCCGCCTTTTACAAGGCAACGTTTCCCATCGGCAACAATCCACTTCTTTCTCAGCCAACCGTCAGAAGTATTGTCCGGCGATATGAGGTCAAATTCATTCTTGTCCGGGGTTTCACCAAAAAGGACATTGCCCACATCATCAGAAAACGAATGGTCGAAAAAGTTAATTTCCTCCCAGCGTAAACCCGAATCTTTCGGGCAAACCCAATATTGGTCAGACAAGCTGAGTCCGTAACATTTGGTGAGTAGCATTTGCGGCGTGGAAAATTGCAGCGTTTCCAAGGCATCTCGAAGCCCGGAACGACTGGCGGGAATGGAACGCCCCGTCCACCATGCGTTCAAAGCCTGACGGTCAGGTGCGCTGCCAGACAGAGGGATTCCCACCGGCAAACGCTCCGCCGCATAAAGCTCACCCAGTCCGGCGATTGCGCCGGTGGCTTCGTCAAGTTCCATCTGTAAAACTGAAATTTTTTTGTGCATTAAAATATATCTCATGACAATTCTCCCATAATAACACTTATAAATTATTATACACGAACGGTATTATGGAAACAACCTATAATTTACTGTTTGCGTTACGCTGATTAACACGTTATTGGCGCACGTCGCTACTTTGCCGTCCGGGTCGTCGGGTAACAGAGGATTGCTTCTACCTGTTTCCATGCCGTTTTTAGTTTTTCATAGCTCAATATTTGTCCATAAATACTGAACCATTTGTATATCATTTCTTCGTTCACTCTATCCGTCTCCTTCTTTTGGGTTCATTCGGCTCGTTTTGGAGGTTTTCCTCGTCACCGTTTTCATTACCCACTGTTCTTGATTAGACTACAAAGGTCAACCCGGGAGTTCGACAGTTTGTCGAACTCCCGCTCGTCATATGAGATGCTTTCTTTTTCAGCGATGATTTTACTGAGTAGCAAAACACGCTTACCATGTGTCAGATTGCCGTTTAGCTCTTTGATATGGGCTTCTATGCGCCCTAACATTTCGTTTGTCATAAGGCTGTACCCCTCCTGTTTTAGCTTTTTTGTAATTCTTTCGTTGATAATATTGTAAAACGAAACGCCGTTTGATACAATGACATATATCAAGATTTTTGCTATACTATCTGCAATTATGGAGGTGGTCATGTGCCTCAATTTGATAAACGCAGGTCGCTTGATGTCCCGATTGATTTTAACGAGGTTGAGGACTTAACGGGACTTCCTCGTTGCAATTGCGTGACGCTTGTAATCACAGACGGAAAAACGGTTGTCTCCGTAAACGGGGAAACGAAAACTTTGATTGCTCCGTGTGTATTGTGCATATCGGAACATGATAAAATTGAAGTAATTGAAAATAGAAGACTGTACGCGCAATCGTTTACTCTTAATCCTGCATATTTGAGAAATCGCAAGACATATAGAACGATAAAAAAGAATGAACTCCCGGCAAGTGTAGAACCGTTCATTGATGTGTTGAATCTCCTTTTTTATCGGGACGCTAACTACAACGGCGTTTTGGATATACCGCCGGACGCATATATCAAAATATTTGAGTGGATGGCTGTAATCGGAACAGAGATTGCTGCCCAAAGTGACGGTAGATGGACTTGTCGTGTTCGGGCGTATTTTCTGCGGATTATTAATATGCTTAACGAGATACACGAAAAAAATAATGTTGATATTGTCGTTGACAAATCGCGTTCAAACGTCGATGTGGTTTTGGAGTATCTGCATACGCACTATATGGACGAAATAACGCTTGATACATTGTGCAGACAGATACATACAAACAGAACGACGCTAAACAAGAGATTCAAGGAACGAACAGGACAAACTGTGATTGCGTATCTTCTCGGTTATCGTTTGCGTGTGGCAACAGAATTGTTGGCGCATACTGGCTTGACAATAGACGAGATTGCGCGAGCGTCGGGCTTTATTTACGATACATATTTAATTAGACAATTTACAGACAAAACGGGACAGACACCGACAGAATATCGTCAAGAAGTACGACAAAAATATAGCATTGTCGTACATAAAGAATGAATTTATTACTTTGCCGAAATCTACAAAACAAGCAAAGCAAGACGCACTTTCTTCTGTTACGATATAGGCAGGAGGTGAGAAAATGGATTGGCAAACAAAGATGAATAACGCGCTCGACTACATTGAAAAAAACTTAGCTGACGAAATCAAACTGGAAACCGCCGCAAAATTCGCAGGTTGTTCTGTTTGGGAATTTCAACGCTTATTTTCCTTTGTAGCGCATATTTCATTGGGAGAGTATATTCGCGGAAGAAAACTCGACCTTGCGGCAAGAGATATTCAAGGTAGCGAAGATAAGATAATAGACATTGGCTTAAAATATGGCTATGATTCTCCCGCCGCTTTTTCCAGAGCGTTTAGCCGTCAATATGGTGTTTCCCCCTCGTCAGCGCGCGGCGCGCGAATAACGCTAACGCCATATCCAAAAGTCACCTTTCAAATCATTAACGAAGAAAGGGCTGATAATATGAACGCGAAAAATGATATGCAGGCTTACAGCGAGAGGGGCTATTACGTTAAGGAGAACGCTCCGGTTTACTTTACGCCGGACATGGAAAAAACTTGTGCATGGTTCCGTGACGTACTCGGTTGGTATGGTGACATAGCTGGCAGGAGTAGTGACGGAACTGCGGAATACGGATGTGTGTTTGACTATCCTGGCGAATTGATTGTATCGGGACTGACGCCGTTCCGGGGCATACATCTTTTCCGGGGAGAAGCGTCAAAAGGCGTTGTCGGTTTCATCATGGTAAAAGGGTTGGAAAAGTTCCGCCAGTTTGTTTTGAAAAACGGTTGGCAGAAGATTTCCGAAATTAAACCGCAACATTGGGACGCAAAAGAATGTAGTATTACTACGATTGACGGCTGTATTATTAGGGTTTTTGAAACTACAAATTAACCCTAAGCATGGCATACAAAAAGGCGGGTGGTTATACGCGCCCGCCTTTTTGTATATTCATCGGTCAATATCCTGTTTGCGTATAAGAGGTACTTCTTAATGTTGCGGACTTTGGTGGTGTTCTTTTTCATGCAATCAAGGACGTATTCAACGTGAAACTGATGGACTTTCAAAAGACGGCTTTTGACTACCTCTGCCGGGTAATCGTCGCTGGCAATAGTGATGTACTCACGTTTAGAGCAAACCGTATCGGTCAAAAGCTCCACAATCTCGTCCATGCGTTCCTTGCAATACTGCTCACAAAGACAATCGTACTCGACGTTTTCCTTAATCAAATCGCGGTATGCGTTTCTCTCATCCAATCCATTCCCATCCAATCCATTTTGAGAAACCGGGTAGCTTACTTCTACGGGATAGGATTGGATAGGATAGTCAGTATCATTTGAATCAATATTATTAAAATCAGGATTACTCTTATAGTTCTTATTAGGGTCGGTTTTTCCGAAGTCTTGACTTCGGTTGTTCCGACGTCCAGAGGTCGGTAAATCATGAAGTCCAGAGGTCGATTTTTCCGACGTCAAGAGGTCGGCTCCACAAATAAACTTCTTAACGTAGATAATGGATGGCTTACCCAGCCCTTGTCTTACACGCTCAATGATGCCAACACCCTTTACACTGTCCAGTTCAGCAAGTAGCTTCATTCCTTTATCTCGCTGGCAATTCAAATATTCCTGTACATCCTCCAGCGTGAAATAGATATACACTCTGTTTTCCTCGTCCAGCCAGCCGTTTTTCATGGACAGGCCCATACGGTCAAGCATGAGGCCGTAAAGGATTTTGCGCCGTCAGATAGATTTTTATAGCGGCTGTCCGTAAACAGGACTTTCGGCAAGAGGTAAAAGGTGTACTGTTCGGCCTCGTTACCGTAATAGTAGTCGTGGAGTATTGGCAGCTGGGCCATGCTGATAACCTCCTTTCGGGGAAATGTACTAAATTTATTTTGCTATGGGATTCTGCCGCCGTTCCCGCTTAATGGCTTCGGCGCGTTCTTCCTTGCAGCAACACACGGCAAGAGGGCAAGGCTTTCCTTTCCCGGCATAGTACAGGCAGTATTTACAAGAGCAATCTTCCACCGAATAGCCTTTGAAGCGGTTTACTACTCTGGCATTGCTTTTCAAGGCGCGTTACCCCCTTTCTGAAA
>Ga0153941_1000328_pt1 | contig 21238 bp, 22 predicted proteins | sample TSNJ025MetaG_FD_104733 | JGI IMG/M metagenome (GOLD analysis project Ga0153941, IMG submission 104733) | Attine ant fungus gardens microbial communities from New Jersey, USA - TSNJ025 MetaG | ecosystem: Host-associated > Fungi > Mycelium > Unclassified | place: USA: New Jersey, Brendan T. Byrne...
CGGAAGGTATGAAGAAGTAGATACGCCCATTCGCTGCTGGATTTATCCGGGGCATCACGGCCCGTTAAATGTTGTCGGCGGAATTCAGAATTCCTGTAACTACTTCGTTTCCGAAGTTGCCCACCGCCTGTCAACTGATGAGAACGGTGTCTATTCTACGGACCGGGGCATTGCGACGATTCGCCGCTATGCCGCCATGTTTGGTCTGGACCGGGTATCGGGTATCGAAATACCGGAGACAACACCGGAAATGACCACCGAGGATCCGGAGCGTTCGTCCATGGGCCAGGGGACCAACTCCTATGCGAATATTCAGCTTTCCCGTTATGTGGCCGCGCTGGCTAACCGGGGAACCGTGTTTGATTTAAGTCTGCTGGACAAGATGACCGATTCAGAAGGGAATCTGATCGAAGATTTTACGCCCAAGGTATCCGGTCATATTGATATTGCCGATTCGACCTGGGATGCGGTGCAGCAGGGCATGCGGGCGGTGGTATCCGACGGTACGCCCAAAGCCATTTTTAAGGATCTGGAAGTGGACATCGCCGGTAAGACCGGTACGGCGCAGGAGTCCAAAACCCGTGCCAACCATGCGTTCTTCATTTCGTATGGACCATATACCAATCCGGATGTGTGTATCACGGTTAATATCCCCTATGGGTATTCTTCGGCCAATGCGGCAACAGTTACAAAAAATATTTATCGCTTCTACTACGGATATACCAATCTGGATTATATTATGAATACCGGTGCACTGGACGTATCCGATGTCAGGATTGGCGATTAATCATTTAAAAAGCGGGGTGTGAAGTTGAAAAGCAAAGTCGTCATTAAAAGCAGCAAATCCGGCATGAGTGTCTATCTGGATCCGGAGTGTACATTTGATGAGCTTCTTTCGGAAGTGGAGAATAAATTTAAAGAAAGTGCGCGGTTTTGGGGAAATGTCCAGCTGGCCCTGCTTCTGGAAGGCCGTGAGCTGACCGCAAAAGAAGAATTTGATATCGTCAATACCATTACCGATAATTCCGGCATTGAAATCCTTTGCCTGATTGATCAGAATACCGAACGGATCCAACGCTGTGAGCGGGCCCTGAATCAGAAGCTGATGGAAATGTCGTCACAGACCGGTCAGTTCTTTAAAGGTGATTTACGGCGGGGGGAAACCCTGGAATCGGAGACCAGTATTGTCATCATCGGCGATGTGGGGCATGGCGCCAGGGTTACCGCCAAAGGCAACATTATTATTCTGGGAGAACTGCGGGGCTCGGTTCATGCCGGTGTCTCCGGGAACCATGAGTCGGTGGTGTCGGCTATGGAAATGGCACCGCTGCAGATCAAAATTGCTGATCTTGGCAAACATTATGGTGACAAGGGCCGCCGCCTGGGCAAAGGACCTATGGTGGCTTATGTAGAAGATTGTTGTATTTGTACGAAACAGATGAAAAAAAACATTTTAAGTGTATTAAATTTCAATTAATGCTGGTAATATTTTGAATTTTAAGGTAGAATAAATAAGTGTATTTATTTTCAGGAGGCGTTCTATGAGTGAAGTCATTGTAATTACTTCTGGAAAAGGCGGGGTCGGCAAGACGACATCCACTGCCAACATTGGGACCGGCCTGGCACTACTGGGTTACCGGGTAGCTCTGATTGATACTGATATCGGACTGCGGAACCTGGATGTAGTGATGGGACTGGAGAACCGGATTATCTATAATCTGGTCGATGTGGTAGAAGGCAACTGTCGGATGAAGCAGGCCTTGATAAAAGACAAAAGATATCCGAATCTGTATTTACTGCCATCCGCCCAAACCAGGGATAAGTCTTCGGTGAGTCCGGAGCAGATGGTGAAACTGGTGGATGATTTGCGGGAAGATTTTGATTTTATACTATTGGATTGCCCGGCTGGAATTGAACAAGGATTCCAGAATGCGATCGCCGGCGCGGACCGTGCGCTGGTGGTGACGACGCCGGAGGTTTCGGCGATTCGTGATGCCGACCGGATCATTGGTCTGTTGGAAGCATCCCAGCTGCAGGAGATCGATCTGATTGTCAATCGGATCCGGATGGATATGGTGAAGCGGGGGGATATGATGTCTATTGCTGATGTGACGGACATCCTGGCCATTTCGATTATTGGCGCAGTACCTGATGATGAGGATATTGTCATTTCCACCAATCAGGGAGAACCATTGGTCGGGATCAATTCACTGGCCGGACAGGCGTACCTGAATATCTGCAAAAGAATTACCGGTGAAGCGGTTCCGCTGATGGATATGGATCCTCACAAGGGCCTGTTGGGGCGTCTTTCTCATTTGCTGAAACGAGCATAGGAGGTGGACATGATGAGGCACAATTCCGGTGAAATCGCCAGAAGCCGTTTGAAACTGATTCTGCTTGCGGACAAGACTCACTTAAGTCCAGGGTTCCTGGAACAGATAAAAACCGATATGGTCAGTGTACTTGCCAGATATATGGAAGTGGATTTCGGTCAGGTGGATCTGCACCTGACCAGGATGGAAGGGACTAACACGAAAGAGATGATACCTGTTCTTTGTGCCAGCATTCCAATAGGGAAAGGGTGTAAGAATGTTATTTGAGTATAACTTCCGAAGTTATAATATTCGGTTGGTTTTATATGTTTTAGTCTTGAATATTATTGGTATTTTGGTTATCCGCAGTGCGGCAAACCAGGAGATGGCGCTGGTTGGCAAGCAGGTTATGGGAATTGTAATCGGCTTTGCCGTGGCCATTGGTTTGTCTCTGCTGGATTATCACCGGCTGCTGTCACTGTCAGCGGTCATCTATGGCGGCTGTATCGTCGGACTGGCAGCGGTGCTTGTTTTTGGCAATCGGGTCGGCGGGGCAACCAGATGGATCGTCTTACCGGTGATTGGCCAGTTACAGCCTTCGGAGTTTGTAAAAATTGGCCTGGTGGTTTTTTTTGCCGATTATCTGGGGAAGCGGCAGGCGGTTCTGAACCGGTTCCGGATCCTGGCGATGGCCGCAGCACTGATCCTGCTTCCGTTGATCCTGATTTTCCGTGAACCGGATTTGTCCACCAGCCTGGTGATTGTGGTGATGTTTAGCTGTATGCTGTTTGTCGCCGGCTTAAGCTATCGCTGGATTCTGGGGGCGGCAGCGGTTTTGATTCCCAGTGGCGCCTTATTCGTCTATTTACTGCAATACAATATGGTGCCGTTTTTAAAGGAATACCAGATAAGACGGATTCTGGCATTTATCAACAGAGCTAAATATGCGGAAGCTAATCTACAGCAGGACAATTCCATCATGGCGATCGGTTCTGGCCTGTTACATGGAAAAGGTCTTAACAACAACACGCTGGCTTCGGTTAAGAACGGTAATTTCCTTTCCGAAGAAAAGACTGATTTTATCTTTGCTGTTATTGGTGAGGAACTGGGCTTTATTGGATGTGTCGTTGTTGTATTGCTGATTGCCCTGGTGGTGTATGAGTGCCTTTATATGGCCAGCAAAGCCAGAGATTTATCGGGAAAACTGATCTGTATCGGAGTTGCAGCACTGATTGCATTTCAGAGTTTTTCCAATATTGCAGTAGCTACCGGCTTGTTTCCCAACACCGGTTTAACATTACCATTTGTCAGCTACGGGGTCAGCTCCCTGGTCAGCATCTATGCAGGTGTTGGAGTTGTCTTAAATGTTGGACTACAAAGAAAAACTACTACTAGAGGAGGGGTTTTATTATGAAAATCGGACTAATTGCTCATGATGCCAAAAAGAAGCTGATGCAGAATTTCTGTATTGCTTATCGGGGAATTCTAAGCAAAAACGATATTTATGCTACCGGTACAACAGGAAGACTGGTAGAGGAGGTAACAAATTTAAACATTCACAAATATCTGGCAGGACATTTAGGCGGACAGCAGCAGCTGGCGTCGCAGATCGAACACAATGATATGGATCTGATCATTTTCCTGCGGGATCCGCTTTCCCCAAAGTCTCATGAGCCCGACGTCAATGATGTGGTAAAGTTGTGTGATACTTACAATATTCCCCTGGGCACCAATCTGGCGACGGCAGAACTGCTGATTAAGGCGCTGGATCGTGGTGATCTGGAGTGGCGCGAAGCTTACCGATAGGAGTGTATGTTTTGAAAATACCAGAAAGAACGGCCGCTGTAATTCTGGCTGCCGGAATCATATTGTGTGGCTGCAATGGAGTGGATCAGGCCGAAGGTGTGGAAAGTGCCCAGGCCCGTCTGGAGCAGTTCTATGCATCAGCTGCCTTGGTGGAAAACAGGGCGGATACTTTTGCTGCCAATTTATGTATTATTACCGGAACGGCCGACGCAGCAGACAGTCAGATCAGTGCGGAGGCGGCCGGTGTATTTGGCATCGACAATCAACAGGTCGTTTATCAGAAGCATCCCTTTGAGCGGATGTATCCGGCCAGTGTCAGCAAGATATTAACTGCGCTGGTGGCAATCAAGTACGGCAATTTACAGGCCAGTGTAACCGTTGGCCAGGAAGCTGTGATTGCCGAGGCAGGAGCCTCGCTGTGCAACATTAAGCCAGGAGATACCTTGACGTTGGAACAGCTGTTATATGGTCTCATGCTGCCCTCCGGCAATGATGCCGGTGCTGCAATTGCGGTTTATATGGAAGGCAGCATTGAGGGATTCAGTGACTTGATGAATCAGGAAGCCCGGGCTTTGGGCGCAACTGACTCACATTTTGTCAATCCTCATGGCCTGCATGACGAAAATCATTATACAACGCCTTATGACTTGTACCTGATTTTTAATGAGGCGTTAAAGTATCCGGAGTTTCGCACAGTGATCGGTACTTCGGCTTATACAGCCGAGTATATGGATGGTGACGGAAATCCAAAGACTCAGACATGGAAGAACAGCAACCAATATCTCAGTGGCGAACAGGACCCCCCGCAAGGCCAGCTGATTCTTGGCGGCAAGACCGGAACGACACAGGCAGCCGGCTCTTGTTTGATTATTGTCAGCGAAAATGAGCATCAGGAGGAATATATTTCCGTGATCCTGAAGGCATCCGACCGCGCCCGGCTATATGAAGATATGACAAATATAATTTCTAAAATTGTCAATTAGTGATTGCTTATTCTATGGATTTGTACTATAATTATTTTATATTTAAACGACTTTTTATACAAATCAAATAACCCTTAAGGAGGAGATCATTATGGTGCAGATTATCGCAGGAAGAAAAGGCAAAGGGAAGACAAAACATCTGCTGGAGATGGCCAATGCTGCAATCAGGGAAGCTAAAGGTTCAATTGTATATCTTGACAAAAGTTCTAAGCACATGTATGAGCTCAGCAACAAAATTCGTTTAATTAATGTGAATGAGTATCCCATTACCAACAGCGAAGGTTTTATTGGTTTTATCAGTGGTATTATTTCCCAGGATCATGATCTGGAGATGATGTTCCTTGACAGCTTTTTGAAACTTTCCTGCCTGGAAGGAGAGGATATTACAGATACAATTAAAACATTGAAAAAAATCGGTGAAAGGTATCATGTTACTTTTATACTAAGCGTTTCTATCGATGAAGCGGAGCTTCCGGAAACGATGAAAGCTGATGTGATTGTTTCATTGTAATATATAGAAGAATAATGACAAGGTCAAGAGGGCTTACTAAAAGTCCTCTTTTGCTTGAATTTTTGGGCAGTTCCTTTTATAATGGACTAGTAGCAGGGTGAACAAGTATGTGTCAGGGAGGGTAATGGATTGGCTGCAAAAAAGAAGAACAAAAAGATTGTACGTTACCGCCGCCCTCGGAATATTAATGTCGGTATGATTATCTTCGCAATTATTTTTGTCTATATGGCATTCAGTGTATATACCTATATGAAAAAAGAAAAAGTACAGTTTTATGAAGTAGTGGAAGGTAATATTGTTAACGATACAGAGTATACCGGAATCGTGTTAAGGGAGGAAGCGGTTTTTTATACGGAGAGCGCCGGATATATCAACTATTATGTCCCGGAAAAAAAGCGGGCTTCCGTGGGGACCAGGATTTATTCTATTGATGAAACCGGCAGTATGACTTCTTTGCTGGCGAATGAGCCGGATCTGGCGGTTTTGACATCAGCGGATCTGGCGGATATCAAACGGCAGTTATCTGCTTTTTCGATGTCGTTTGATGAGCAGAATTTCCGCGACTTATATGATATGCAATATACTCTGGAGGCCTCGGTATTAGAGCATGTAAGCCTTAACATGCTGGGCAACCTGGATGCTTTGCTGGAATCGGGGATTGCCTTTAAGCAGGCCAAAGCTGCCAAGTCCGGTGTGGTTTCTTATGCCATTGACGGTTATGAATCATTAAAGGCGGAACAGGTTACGATGGCGGATTTTAACCGGACTGATTATTCCAAGACGATCACCACGACCAAAACAGGGCAGCGGATCGAACAGGCAGTACCGGTATATAAACTCATTTCATCGGATAACTGGAGTATTGTTTTTCCAATGAACGACAAGGATGTTGAAACCTATAGCGGAAAAACCAGCCTGCATGTAACCTTTGCCGGGAATGATCTGGAGACCGAAGGTGATTTTTCGATTATTACGGGCAGTGATGGGGGCCGCTATGGAAAGCTTGATTTCCTGCAATATATGGTTCAGTTTGCTTCTGACCGTTATGTTACCTTTGAACTGGCATCGGAGAAGGCAGATGGGCTGAAGATACCGGTGTCGGCCGTGACGACAAAAAGCTTTTATCTGGTGCCGGTGGATTATCAGACCCAGGGTGGTGACAGCAGCAATAGCGGCTTTATGAAAGAGCGTTATTCGGAAGCCGGTACCATGGCGGATTTTGTTCCGGTTACCATCTATTATTCTGCGGATGAATATTATTATATTGATATGAGTGATTCCGGCCCGCTGCATGCCGGTGATTATATCATTAAGCCGGATTCCAATGAACGCTATCAGATTGGGACCAATGATGCGCTGCAGGGTGTTTATAATATTAATAAAGGGTTTGCGGTATTCAAGCAGATTGATATTATAAAATCCAATGACGAATACCATACCGTAAGGAAGGGAACCAAATACGGATTGTCCGTATATGACCATATTGTCTTAAATGCCCATACGGTGAATGAAGGAGATGCGATTTATCAATGATAGAGACGAATTTATTACAGGTACAGAAACGAATTCAGGAAGCCTGCCGCCGTGCAGGGAGAAACCCGGCTGAAGTGACCCTGATTGCTGTCAGCAAGACTCAGCCGTTATCAAAGCTGATGGAAGCTTACGAAGCAGGAGTCAGGGATTTTGGCGAGAATAAGGTGCAGGAGATTTTAGCAAAAGCCCCGGCTATGCCGGAAGATGCCCGGTTTCATATGATCGGACATTTACAGCGCAATAAGGTCAGACCAACGCTGAAGCATGCGGGGCTGATTCATTCGGTGGATTCCGTGCGGCTGGCGGAGCAAATACAGGCGGATGCGAAGCGCGGGCAGCTATGTGTCGACATTTTACTGGAAGTGAATGTGGCTGGCGAGGAAAGTAAATATGGCTTTGCACCGGCCGAGATTCCAGATGCAGTACAGCAAATCAGCCGCTTTCCCAATACGCGGATTTGTGGCCTGATGACAATTGCACCTTTTGTTGAGAATTCAGAGGAAAACAGACCCATCTTTCGAAATTTACAACAATTATCTGTTGACATAAAGGGCAAAAACATTGATAATGTTAGTATGGGTGTGCTTTCTATGGGAATGACCGGTGATTTTGAGGTTGCTATCGAAGAAGGCGCAACGATGATAAGAGTAGGTACCGGCATCTTTGGTACCAGATAAATGATTGGAGAATTAAGCATGAGTCTGTTAAGCAAATTGATGGATACGATGAGATTAAATGATGAAGATGAAGATGATTACTTTGGTCCTGAAGACGATTATGAAGTGGACAGGCCATCCAGGAAAAGCCTCTTCAATGCACGGGATGAAGAAGAATACGACGATACAGATGATCAAAAACCCCGATTCTTTACACGTTCTTCGAAAGTTGTACCCATGAAACGTTCGATGGAAGTTTCGTTGATTAAACCTACTTCAATTGAAGATGCAAGAGAGATTTGTGACTATCTGCTGGCTGGAAAAGCAGTAGTATTGAATATGGAGGGAATACATACCGAAGTTGCCCAGCGGATTATTGACTTTACTTCCGGAGCAACCTATTCGATGAATGGCAATCTACAGAAGATATCCAGTTATATTTTTATTGCAACACCGGAATCAGTAGAGCTTTCCGGTGATTTTCAGGATTTGCTGAACAGTGGAACCCTGGACGTATCCGGCCTTAATATCCGCCTGTAGGACAGGCATATCAGAGGAGGATGGGAGTTGATGAAGCAGACAATTTTCTGTTTTACGGGAAGATTGTTTGCTTTCTCTGTTATTAGACGAGAAAATGATAAAATAGAGGAGAATGATTATGGCAGACAGAATCACCGTTCATCAGGACGGAACCCCAATTTATGATATTGTGCTGGAGTCTTCCTTTGACCGTTTGAGCGAGGAAGTGGGAACTCTTGGTGTCAAGGCGCAAAAGCTATGCATTGTTTCGGACAGCAATGTGGCACCCCTTTATTTAGCACAGGTAAATGCGCAGTTACAGTCTTGCTGCCGTCAGATCGACAGCTTTATCTTCCCGGCGGGCGAGGAACAAAAGACGTTAGATACAGTACGGGATTTATATGAAACCCTGATTTTGAAGCATTATGACCGGGGCGATATGCTGGTGGCCCTGGGGGGCGGCGTCGTTGGGGACCTGTGCGGTTATGCGGCAGCGACCTATTTGCGGGGAATCCGTTTTATTCAGATTCCAACTACCTTGCTTTCACAGGTGGACTCCAGCATCGGCGGTAAGACCGGGGTGGATTTTGATGCTTATAAGAATATGGTTGGGGCTTTTCATATGCCCCGGCTGGTATATACCAATACGGCGACGCTGCTGTCCCTGTCAGAAGAGCAGTATGCTTCCGGGATGGGTGAAATTATCAAGCACGGTTTGATCAAAGCTGCCGACTATTATCACTGGATCAAAGCACAGCAGGCCGCAATCCAGGCCCGTGACCTGGCCGTTTGTGAGGAGCTGATTATCGTCAGCAATCAGATTAAAAGGCAGGTGGTAGAACAGGACCCAACGGAACAGGGGGAACGGGCTTTACTGAACTTTGGCCATACCCTGGGTCATTCCATCGAAAAGCTGATGAACTTCCAGCTGCTGCATGGACATTGCGTTGCCCTGGGAGCGCTGGCGGCGGCATATCTGTCGGCGTGCCGGGGAATGATTACGATGGAAACGGTGGCGGATATAGAAAAGACCTTCCGGTCTTTTCAGCTGCCAGTCAGTATTGCCGGGATGGATCTGGATTTGGCGGAAGTGATTGGGGCCACGAAAAACGATAAGAAGATGGAGGCCGGAACGATCAAGTTTATTTTGCTTAGCATGATTGGAACGGCATATGTGGACAGAACGGTCACTGATGCCGAGCTTTCCGCTGCAATATCCTGGCTTTTAGGAGGCACACATGAAAGATAAGATGACAAATCTGATCAGCTGGGCGGCGGCCGCCGCCGTGCTGGTGCTTTTTGACCAGTATACGAAAGCGCAGGCCGTACTGCATCTGAAAGACAAGCCGCCGGTTGCGTTGGTGGATCATGTCTTTGAATTATTGTATTCGGAAAACCGTGGGGCCGCATTTGGTATTATGCAGGGCCAGCAGTTATTTTTTCTGGTGGTAGCGCTGGTGGTGTTTGGTGTTGCGGCCTATGCCATGTACCGGATGCCCTCCTGGCAGAATTCCCGTTATCATGGTTTGAAGATATGTATTATTTTGATTACTGCCGGGGCTATCGGCAATATGATTGACCGGATCGGACAGGGCTATGTGGTAGACTTCTTATACTTTTCCCTGATTAATTTTCCCATCTTCAATGTCGCCGATATTTATGTCACGGTAGCTACCGCGCTGCTGCTGGTGTTGCTTTGTTTTTATTATAAGGACAAAGATCTGGAGGTATTTCAGCTGAATGCAAGGAGGTCGGGAAGTGATTCGGGAAATTGTCGTTGAAGACGGAAACGGGCTTCGGATTGACCGGTATTTAAGTGAATGCTGCGCTGATATGTCACGCTCTTATCTGCAGAAACTGGTAAAAGAGGGCAATGTTCTGGTCAATGGACAGTCGGTAAAAAGCAATTATAAGGTTTCCGACGGTGATCAGATCCGGATGGAATTGCCGGCGGCGATGGAACCGGAAATCATTGCGGAACCGATGGAACTGGATGTGATCTATGAAGATTCGGATATTATTCTAATTAATAAACCTAAGGGAATGGTCGTTCATCCGGCCCCAGGCCATTACTCCGGAACCCTGGTCAACGGTCTGATGTATCATTGCCGGAACGATCTGTCGGGAATTAACGGAGTATTGCGTCCGGGAATTGTCCACCGGATCGATATGGATACCACCGGCGTGCTGATTGCCTGTAAAAATGATATGGCGCACAACGCCATTGCAAAGCAGCTGAAGGAGCATTCCATTACCAGAAAATATTATGCCATTGTTCATGGTGCCCTGAAAGATGAGAGCGGAACCATCGATGCACCAATTGGCCGTCATCCGGTGAACCGAAAAAAAATGAGCATCAATCATCAGAATGGCAGGGAAGCGATTACCCATTTTCGGGTTTTACAGCGGTTTGACCGTTTTACTTATGTGGAATGTCAATTGGAAACCGGCCGTACCCATCAAATCCGGGTGCATCTGGCCAGTATCGGCCATCCCTTGCTGGGAGACCAGGTCTATGGCCCGGGCAAATGCCCGTATCCACTGCAAGGCCAGACCTTGCATGCCGCAGTCCTGGGTATCCGACATCCGCGGACTGGTGAGTATTTGGAGTTTTCCGCACCGGTGCCAGTATATTTTCAGGAGTTATTGACTTCAATGTGCTAAAGTGCTACACTGTTATAGTGTTCAAAACAGAATTTATGATAACGGATTAGGAGCAGAGCAGATGACCACTCAGGAATTCACAGAACGATTGATACGGGTTTATGAAGGAACGTATGACTTCACCAGGCCATATTGTTGGGAAGAACTTTCCTTCACAGCATACGGCTATTTTTTTGCCCATCAGGAAAAGTATGTCTTGACCCGGGAAGCGCAGATGTGGGAGACGAATGGGTTTGATCATGTGTTTGTCCTGGAGACCCCGGTGATTACCGACCGGCTGCTTCAAGCTGTTGACCGGATGATTTCGTCTCATGCCGAACCCGAGCTGGTTCGTGGTGGGGCCAGATACCCGGTCAAGAATCATATGTATTCTGATATTACCATTGTGCTTTTAAGCAGAGAGCCGGTTCCGGCAACGATCCAAAAGGTGATTCGCCAATACCGGTTTTCCAGAAGTTACCTGTTTACTTTGCGCGGATGGTGTGATGGAAGGATCGTAGCAGTAGACCTGGCTGAGAACAGTGTCTATGGAAACGGTCAGGCAAAGCCGTTGCTGCCCTTGTATCACAAATTATTGACACAATAAGAGAAGATTGCTGGAGGGCAAAAGTATGAGTGGTATTTTAATTTTAGTCGTTGCGATCATTGCGTTTCTGGTTGCATATGTTACGTATGGTTCCTGGCTGGCCAAACAGTGGGGGGTTGACCCGTCGAGAACCACCCCGGCCCATGAGATGGAGGATGGTGTGGATTACATACCGGCGAAAGCACCGGTGCTGCTGGGACATCACTTTGCATCGATCGCCGGTGCCGGACCGATCAACGGACCGATCCAGGCGGCTGTGTTTGGCTGGCTGCCGGTGCTTTTATGGATCGTGCTGGGCGGTATTTTCTTTGGTGCCGTGCAGGACTTCGGTTCTATCTTTGTTTCGATTCGCCATCATGGCAAATCCCTGGGCGAGGTAATTGAAGAAAACATTGGCCATCGCTGCAAGATTTTGTTTACGGTTTTTTCCTGGCTGGTGTTATTGCTGGTCATTGCTGCTTTTTCTGATATTGTGGCCGGGACGTTTGCTTATAGCCCGGATGCTTCAGCAGCAGTTAATGCTGCCAATGGGTCAGTAGCTACGGCTTCGATTCTGTTTATTCCGCTGGCAGTCGTATTTGGTTTTCTGGTGTATCGGAAGAATGCACCGCTGCTGGTGTCTACCATTGCCGGCGTAATTCTGTTGACAGTTTGTATTATTGTCGGCCTGAAATGCCCGATTTATCTTCCCAAAATTTTTTGGTTAGGGTTTGTCTTTGTGTATATCTGTGTAGCATCGGTTACTCCAGTATGGATTCTGCTGCAGCCAAGAGATTATCTCAACAGTTTTCTGCTTTATTTTATGATGATTGCGGCAATGATTGGGATTATTACTGCCAATCCAACGATCAGCCTGCCAGCAGCTACAGGATGGGTAAACAGTTTTAACGGCCAGACGATTTTCCCCTATCTGTTCATTACCGTGGCCTGTGGTGCCATCTCCGGTTTTCATAGTCTGATTGGTTCCGGTACTACATCAAAGCAGCTGGACAACGAAAAAGATGCCAAGATGATTGGTTATGGCGGAATGTTGATTGAGTGCTTTCTGGCAGTGATTGCTTTGATTGCGGTGGGATCGCTGTTTGTCAATGGCGAGATGCCAAAAGGTACGCCGGCAGTCATCTTTGCAACAGCAATTTCGGGTTTTCTTAGCCGGCTGGGAATAAACGAGGCAGCTACCTATACGGTTATTTCACTGGCGATTTCGGCATTTGCGTTGACTTCACTGGATACCGGCACAAGACTGGGCAGATTTATGTTCCAGGAATTGTTTGCGGCTAAGGATAAAAAGAACGAAACTCCGGTTCAGAAATTATGTGGCAATATGTATGTAGCGACGATTATTACGGTAATCCTTGGCGGGCTTTTGTGCCTGGGCGGATATCAGAATATCTGGCCATTATTTGGTGCCTGCAACCAGTTGGTAGCGGTTCCTGCTTTCTTAGGCATGGCGGTATGGTTAGCCCGAAAAGGAAGGAATAATAAGATGTTGTATTTTCCGATGGTATTCATGCTGGCAGCCTGTCTGTCATCACTGGTATTGTCCTTTAAGGCTAATATTATGAAATTCCAGGCGGGGACAGCAGTATTGATTAAGGAAGGACTGCAGTGTGTGGTAATTGTGCCAATTTTTGTGCTGGCAGTCATTCTGGTGATCGAAGGTACCAAAGTATTGCTTGAAACGGAAAAAAATAGAAAATAAATGCAAAATAAACAGTTTTTTAATTTCTGTTTATGTACTTTTCTGAATTTTCGTAGTATAATTAGCATATCAGATTATGATATTTACATCGCGGATTTACTGAAGGAAAGGAGAGATTTTATGAATGGAAATCTGGTAATCACAATCGGCCGACAATGTGGCAGTGGGGGAAGAGAGATTGGTCAGATGCTTGCACAGAAGATGGGTGTAAAGTGCTATGACAAGGAATTACTGGCTGAGGCGGCGAAGCACAGCGGGTTATGCGAGGAGCTTTTTGAATCTCATGATGAGAAGCCCACCAGCAGCTTTTTATATTCTCTGGTGATGGATACCTATTCTTTCGGATATACAAATTCGGCTTATATGGATATGCCGATTAACCATAAGATTTTTCTGGCCCAGTTTGATGCGATCAAGAAGCTGGCAGAGCAGGAATCTTGTGTTATCGTGGGACGTTGTGCCGACTATGCTTTGGCCGATTACCCGAATACCGTATCGGTCTTTATCAACGCTATTGATGGTGACAGGATCGCTCATTTAAAAGAACATTATCAGGTTGATGATGCAAAAGCCAAAGACATTATGGTTAAGACGGATAAGAAGCGTGCCAGCTACTATAATTACTATTCCAGCAAGAAATGGAATGACACCAGAAGCTATGATCTGTGTATCAACCGCAGTGCGGTGGGCCAAGAGGGCGCGGTAGAGATGATTCTTGCTTTTGCCAAAGCCAAACAGGCATGGAACAGGCAGAAGTAAGATGAGTAAAAAAAGGAAGGAAGCGGCTCTATTCACATTCCTTCCTTTTTTGTAGTTGTCTGCAAGTGTTATGGTCTGATCAGCTCATCATCCGGAACAGGCCGATGACCTTGCCAAGAATCTCTGCCTGGGGGACAATAATGGGTTCCATGGTGTCATTCTCCGGCTGCAGGCGGTAATGTCCGTCTTCCTTAAAGAAACGCTTCACAGTAGCGGAATCCTCCACCATGGCAACCACAATCTCGCCATTGTGGGCGGTACTGCACTGGGATACAAGCACGTGGTCACCGGAGAAGATACCAATGTTGATCATACTGTCACCTTTTACCCGCAGCATAAAGACCTCGTTGTTGGGCAGGATACTGGCCGGGATGGGGAAGTAGTCTTCAATCTGTCCTTCTGCCAGAAGCGGCTGGCCGGCAGCAACCGAACCAAGCATTGGCACTTGCACCATCTCACGCCGGGTCAGGGCGAAGGTATCATCAAGAATCTCGATGGTCCGGGGCTTGGTCGGGTCACGACGGATATAGCCGTTCTTCTCTAACGTTTCTAAATGCGAGTGGACAGAAGAGGTGGATTTTAACTGAACCGCTTCGCAGATTTCCCGAACGGCCGGTGGATATCCTTTCTTTAAAATAGTCTGTTTGATATATTCTAATATTTCCTGTTGCTTGGCGGTGATTCTTCCTTGAGCCATAGTATTCCTCCTCGTATATGTGTTGCAATTGAATATAGTACTTGAGTAGCTACTTATAATACTAACATATGTTCGATAAAAATGCAAACTTTTGTTCGGGTTTTTTGAAAAATGTATATCAAATTGTAATTTTACCTATTTCAACTCAATTTCTGATACGGTATAATATCTTAAGGGGTTATTTTATGGAGGCAAGGGGATTATGAAAAAGAAATCAAAAGTGTATTTTCGTATGTATTTGTCGTATCTTATCATTTTAGCTGTTCCGATTCTGATGAGCAGTATCATGTATGTGTATACCCTGAATATTACCAGATCACAGACCGAACGAATTAATAAGACCATGCTTGAGATGGTACAGCGGGATCTGGATCAGCGGCTGACCGAGGTGGCTAAAATTTCCCAGCGGCTGTCAGTCGATATGAATGTGCAGAAAGCCGCCAACGTGAAGGGCGCTTTTACGGCGGAAGACCAGTATCTTTTGTATACCATTTATAGTGACTTGCAGAGTATCAGCTTGTCTGAGGCGATTATCCGCGATATTTTCATTTATTTTAATAATACTCATGCGGTGGCCAGTATCAGGGGAAATATGTCAGATGAGCTTTATTATCATCTTTATTATGAAAGCGAAGATTATACATTAGAACGATTTCGTGAATATATGGCAGGGTTTCATTACGAGGAGACTCTTGATTTGCGAAGAAATACCGGCAACGGGGTACTTTTATTTACTACGAGTACTTTAAATCCATCTGTTTTTGAACCCTTCGCCACCATTGGTATCGCTTTGAATCTGGAAGAAATTCAGAAATCTCTGGACACGATGAAATGGGACAGTCAGGTTGATATTATGATTATTAACAGCCAAAATGAAGTGATCAGCCAGACCTATACAGATGACCGGCAATTTACCATGGATTATGAAAGTCTGACTGCTGAAAGCTATATTGATACGGTTATTGACGGTAAACCCTGTGTGGTATTGGCCAGAGATTCCGGCCGAATGGACTGGAAGTATGTGACGGTTATCCCGGTTCATATTTTTGAGAAAAATGCCAGTGATATCCGGCGCTATAACTTGCTGGGGCTGTTTGTCTGTATCTTCACCGGCATTATTTTTTCGTATTATATGGTGAGGCGAAATTATTCGCCGGTGAAAAGTCTGTTGGAACTCTTTCAGGGACACAGTAAGCAGAAGATGGATGAAGGAACGAATGAATATCAGTGGCTCAAGGAACAGATGGAGCTGTTTTTCGGTGAGCACGTGAATACGGTGAAAACATTATATGATAACCGCAAAACCCTGCGTTCTTATTGTCTGTATCAATGCCTGGAACATCTTTACACCCCTGATAAAATTCAGGAAAACATTAAACAATATCAATTACGTCTGGAACTTCCATATAACATGGTAGTGATGTTTGTTTTGGATCAGACGGACGAGCATCAAAAAATATCCGATGAATATATAAGAGAAAATGAACTTCACAAGTTTATTGTGGTTAATATTTTTGAAGAACTGATGCTGAATTATTTTAATGTTGAAATCGTTGAGATGGGAGCGCAGGTGGCCGCCATTATCAATATGCCGGAAACCAGCTATACATATACCACTTTGGTTAAAGAAAATATTGAGAATATGCAGCAGATGCTGGAAGATAAATTTGGGTTTTCGGTGATGGCGCTGGTTGGTGATATTCATGAAGGGGTGGAGGGGATCCATGTCTCTTATCAGGAGGTACAGGAGATCAGTGAATATATGGAAACCCTGGATACCGACCTGATTCTTTATGAAGATGTGCGGAATCTGCAAAGACGGTATGAATATTCGATGGAAGTAGAGCAGAAGATCATCAATGCCATCAAAGCCGGTAATCAGCAGCTGGCTGCCGATACCATAAATCAGGTTTTGACAGAGAACTTTGCCGGAGCAGTATCCATTGAGGTGAGGCGCTGCCTGATTTTTGACATGTTAGGTACGTTATTGAAGGCCGCTGACCTGGGCGGATATCACAGCTTTGCCCAGGAGTTTGATTTTACCAAACAGTTGTCGGCGAAGCTGCCATTAGAAGCGCTTAAACAGCAGTTTTTGCGGTTAGTCGAAGCAATCTGCAGCGGTATCAGCAGTATGCAGAAGGAAACAGAAAATGACCGACGTTTAAGCAGTGAAATAGAAGCTTATATTGAAGCTAATTATTCCGACCTCGATTTGAATATTTCCATTACGGCCCAACATTTCGATATGACCCCGTCGTATTTGTCGACGATCTATAAAAGACAGACCGGAAAAAGCTTGTTAGAATATATCAATACGGTCAGAATTACACATGCGGAAAGGTTGTTAAGTGCCGGTGCCACGGTAGTAGATGCCGCCGGCCAGGTTGGTTTTCGGGATAGCGGAACGTTTATCCGGGCATTTAAAAAGAAGCGCGGTATTACACCCGGACAGATGAAACGTAATGTTTAACCGAAAAGGACTGGAAACACTTTTTTTCCTATTGACTTTGAAAAAAGCAAATTTGGATTGGCAGTTTTGCCTATCCGAGTTTGCTTTTTTTCTATATTATTTTCAGCCAATGAAAGCTATACTGGTAGCACGGGCAGCAAATGCCTGAAAAAAATAAAAGAGGGAAAAATCATATGAAAAAAAGAAGAGCATTATCACTCATGCTGGCCGTCACAGTTTTTGCGGCATCATTAGCTGGGTGCGGAAGCGGAACGACCGCTTCAGAACAACCTGCAAATACAACGGCTGCTTCAACTGGGGGAACCGAAACAACAGCGCCTGCTTCAGAAGAGTTTTCTTATCCAATGACATCAGGTGAAAAGTTAAGCTATTGGGCGGATCTGCAAACGACGGTATCGACAAATTTCTCTAACTTAGGAGATACACCATTTGCGAAAGGGTGGATGGAGAACACTGGCATTGACCTCGAATTCTTGCACCCTCCAATTGGCCAGGCAAAAGAGCAGTTCAGTTTGATTCTTGCAGACGGTAATCTGCCGGATCTGATGGAATACAACTGGAAGAATGATTACCCGGGCGGCCCGGAAAAAGCCATCAAAGACGGAGTAATCATTCCGCTTAATGATATATTTGAGCAGTATTGTCCAAATATTATGCAGTATTTGGAAGACAATCCAGATATTGACAAGATGATCAAAACCGATGAAGGTCATTATTATGTATTTCCGTTTGTCCGCGGTGATGAGAAATTGTGTAATACCATTGGTCTGATGCTTCGTGAGGACTGGCTGGCGGAATTAAATCTGGAAGTTCCTGAAACCATTGATGAGTGGCATACCGTTCTTACCGCATTTAAAGAGCAAAAAGGGATTGCTGCTCCATTAACATTTGAATATACTAATAACCAGTATCTGGATGCCAATCCATTTGTATTCGCATTTGACAGCTTCCGTTCCTTTTATCTGGGAGCAGATGGAAAGGTTCACTTTGGTGCATCGGAAGAGGGTTACAGAGAATATCTGGCAACATTTTCACAGTGGTATAAGGAAGGTCTGATCGATCCGGATATTGCGACCCTAAAAAGTGATCAGGTTAGTGCTAAGATGACGAATGGTACATCTGGTGCAGCTATGGGTCAGGCAGGGAGCCGTATGGGTGTATGGATTGGCGCTGCTGTAGAATCAGAACCAGACTACATGCTGGTAGCCGCGCCACAGCCATCTACAGAAAAAGGCAAAATGGCAGAATTTGGCTACGTCGAGATTCCATACTCCGGTAGAAACAGTGTGGCTATTACTACCTCCTGTAAAGATGTGGAACGTGCGGCAAGACTGATGGACTGGGCATACGGCGAAGAAGGTCACATATACTTCAACTTTGGTACCGAAGGAGTCTCCTATACCATGGTTAACGGTTATCCGACTTACACTGAATTGATTTTAAATAATCCAGACGGATTGCCGGTTTCGGAGGCTATGTCCAGCTATATCCGCGGCAATTATAACGGACCATTTGTTCAGGATCTGCGTTATCTGGAACAGTACTATACCATGGATGCACAAAAGGAAACGCCAAAGAGATGGGGATCCGCCAGCAGCAACGGAAAATCATATATGCTGCCACCAATCACTCCAACTTCTGATGAAAGTAAAGAATTTGCTACTATAATGAACGAAATCAATACTTATCGTGATGAGATGACTCTGAAATATATCTTCGGAAGTGAGAGTTTAGACAACTATGATGCTTATGTGAAAAACATTGAAACAATGGGACTGAGCCGTGCTTTGGAAATTCAAAATTTAGCATTAGAGCGTTATAATGCCAGATAAGAATGGGGACGGAGGGCTGTCACAAGACAGCCCTTTTTTAATCATATAACTGTAAAGGAGAGGTACAATGAATAAAAGAAGTTTTACCTATCGTATACGCAAGGACTGGTTAAGAAACAAAGCCCTGTATGTCCTTGTTATACCGGTGCTGGTATTTTATATCCTGTTTCATTATAAACCAATGTATGGGGCTATCATTGCATTCAAGGATTATACACCTACTCTGGGGGTAGCGAAAAGTGAATGGGTTGGATTTGCCAATTTTACCAGGTTTTTTAACAGTATTTACTTCGGTCGCCTGATTCGCAACACGATTTCTCTTAGCGTCTATAATCTGTTGTTTGGATTTCCGGCACCGATCATCCTGGCTTTGCTGCTTAATGAAGTGAGAGGTAAGAAATTTAAGAGTCTTGCGCAAACTGTAACTTACCTGCCCCACTTCATTTCGCTGATTGTAGTAGCCGGTATGATTACGGATTTCTCTTTAACTACAGGATTATTTAATGATATCATCGCATTCTTTGGCGGACAACGATCCCCACTTTTGCAGAATCCCAAGCTGTATCGCAGCATCTATGTTTCATCCAGTATCTGGCAGGAAATTGGCTGGGGATCCATTATCTATCTATCCGCATTAGCAGGTGTTGACAGCCAGCTGTATGAAGCAGCTCAGATCGATGGTGCCGGAAAATGGAAGCAGCTTATCAACATAACGCTTCCATCTATCGCTCCAACCATCATCATCATGTTCATTTTAAAAACAGGTTCCCTGATGAACATGGGTTATGAAAAAACCATCCTGCTGTACAATCCTGCAACTTATGAGACAGCAGATATTATTTCCTCTCATATTTACCGGGTTGGTCTTCTGGAACAGGACTGGAGTTATTCCACAGCGATTGGTCTGTTTAACTCTGTGATTAACTTTGCACTGCTTCTGTTCACAAACAAAATGTCAAAGCGTTACAGCGAAACAAGCTTGTGGTAGGAGGGGATACTGATGAAAATAAAACGTTCACGGGGAGAACGAATTTTCTCCATTTTTAATTATTTATTTCTGACCGTTTTAATGATAATATGTATATATCCGGTATGGTACGTGGCAATGGCATCTTTCAGTAAAAGCAATCTGCTGACCCAGCATTTTGGACTACTGTTAAAACCGCTCGGATTTAGTCTGGATGCGTATAAAAAAGTATTTCAAAACCCAATGATTATGCGTGGTTATGCCAATACCATTTTCATTCTTGTCGTTGGTGTCACGTTTGATTTGGTGATGACTTCCCTTGGGGCCTATTTTCTGTCCAGAAAAAGGGTGATGTTTAAAAGACCGATTATGCTGCTCGTCATCTTCACCATGTTTTTCTCCGGCGGCATGATTCCATTTTACTTAAATCTGAAGGATCTGCATTTGACAAACAGCCATTGGGGACTGATTATTCCTTTTATGATTAACACCCACAACCTGATTATTTTAAGAACCTCTTTTGAGAGTATTCCTGACAGCCTGGTTGAAGCTGCCCAGATTGACGGCGCTGGACATTTTACCATCTTGGTCAAGGTTGTGGTTCCATTATCAAAGGCTATTTTAGCAGTTATGATACTCTACTATGGGGTAAGTATCTGGAACGCATGGTTCTGGGCATCAGCCATTATCCGCACGAGGGAAATGTATCCATTGCAGGTTATCCTTCGTGAAATACTGATGCAGAATGACGTCGCCTCGATGAGTGCGGGTGCAGGTGCCAGTGACGCAGAGGCCATTGGTATGAGTATCAAATATGCAACTATTATAGTCGCCACGGTTCCTATTTTATGTGTTTATCCTTTTTTGCAGAAACACTTCACCAAGGGTACTATGGTTGGCGCAGTAAAAGAATAAGGAGACCCAAACATATGAAAAACACACTTCAAACAATGCGGCAGCATATGGTACAGCTGTTCTGGAAAATCGCAGCAGAACAGAAGGAGATTAAGCTCGACGGTGTCTGGGGATACAATGAAAAAGCACAGTTTGTAGGTGGTAAAGTAATTAATTTCAGCTGCTATGTCGTATTGGAACTATTGAAGGATACAGCGGATTATAATCGCGGGCTGAAGGCTTTAAAGGATGTGATCCGCATGGTGTCGGATATGCCGATGGAAACCTGGGGAATCTTAAATGGCGTGACCGGGCTTCGCCGCCTTTGGCTGGCCGGACTGCTGAAG
>Ga0153941_1000329_pt1 | contig 21218 bp, 18 predicted proteins | sample TSNJ025MetaG_FD_104733 | JGI IMG/M metagenome (GOLD analysis project Ga0153941, IMG submission 104733) | Attine ant fungus gardens microbial communities from New Jersey, USA - TSNJ025 MetaG | ecosystem: Host-associated > Fungi > Mycelium > Unclassified | place: USA: New Jersey, Brendan T. Byrne...
CGGAACCAGTGTACCCTTTTGCTGCTTCACATGCAGCCTAATGGATGCTTTGACAGCCAGAATACGTGCGGCTGCCTCTTCCAGCCGTTCACGCTCAAGAAGACCGCTTTTTAAACCCTTCAGCAGGAAGGAGACATCTTCAGGCAGGTTTTTGTTGAACAGGATCATGTCACAGCCGGCAGCAATGGCACGGGGTATGGCACTTTCCCGTGGGCAGTAGGTGAGAAATCCCAGCATGTTGGTGGAATCTGTCAAAATCATGCCGTTAAAGCCCAGTTCATGCCGCAGCAGTCCTTTAAGAATGGCCGGGTTGAGCGTGGCAGGAGTATTCGGGTCGATGCCCGGGTCCAGCTGTCGTGAGATTTCAGGAAGGCTGATATGACCGGCCATGACAATAGGTGCACCCTGGGTGATGAGAGCGCGGTAAACCTTACCATAAGATGCTTCCCAGGCGGAGCGGTCTAAGTTGTTTTCCGAGATGGCAAAATGCTGGTCCAGCTCATCCATACCGTCTCCGGGGAAATGCTTGATTGCGGCAGCAAATCCGTTTTCCTTTGCCGCTTTCAGGTATCCGGAGGCAATGGCAATAACCGTATCAGGGTTCTTACCGCAGGTGCGGACATTGGTAATGGGATTTCGAAAATTAAAGTCCAGATCTGCTACAGGTGCAAAAGCACAGTTGACACCGATGCTTCCGGCTTCACCGCAGCAGACACTGCCCAATTTGTAGCCTGCCTGTGGGTCGCCGCCTGCAGCCAGCAGCATTTGGTTGCCCATATCGGTGCCTCCGGTCACACAGCCGTTGGCCCCGCTTTCCAGATTACCGCCAAGAAGCGGAGGTATAGACCAGGAACAGGCTGCCGCTGCAAGCTTATCCCGCAGTGGGACAGGGGCGTCCGGGCGATAGACAATGCCGCCTGCTCCCATATCCGCAAGATAATCAAGATTAGCAGAAGTTTCTCCCCCAGTCAGCTCCACAAAAAACAGCTGACCGGCCATCTTTTCAATGGACAAGCTCTCCAGCGTTTGTTGTACCCAGTAAATTGCGTTTTCATCCAGCCATAGAGGCGCTTTTTGTAATGCTTTCCAGTCCATCATAGATATACAAACCGCACAGCGGTCGGGCTTTTGGATTCAATGCTTCCTGCATAAGACAAGGCGCCTGTTTCCGGGTCAATCTTGGTCACATAGAGAGCATCGTCCATCAGACCGGCAGTAATCATCCATCGACCGGTACGGTCAATTTGGATTCCTCTTGTCATTCCTTTACCCACCGGATAACGTCCCTGAAGCGTCAGTCTGCCGGTGCTGCGGTCCAGCTCAAAACAGGCAGTCATATTCTGGGTATTGGTGGTGTAGACAAACCGTCCATTGGGGTGAACCTGCACATCGCAGGCCCAGGGCCGGTCCCCGCCCGCGCTCTTGGCGGCAATAATGGTATTTTCGCTAAAGTTCCTGTCCACTGTGTCAATGATCTGCACTTGAGTGAGTTCGCCGGTTTCCCGGTTTAAGTGATAGCTGCCAAGAAGTGCGTCAAACTCGTTAATGACCATGACCCATGGAGTGTCTTTGCAAAAAGCCACATGCCGGGGTGAAGAGCCGTATGCGGCCGGGCAGACGAATTTTTCCTCCAGTTCGTTGGTATCCCGGTTCAGCTTGTAGACAAATATATTATCTCCTCCCTTATTGGGCGCAATGACATAATCGAACTCATCAATGGCAACAGAGTGAGGGTGCGCGCTGGCGTGGAGCATTGGGTCAGCACCCGTACCCCTAAGGTTTTTTATGTCCAGCACTTGGCCAATGCCACCGTCCTCCACAACGCTAAACAGTGAGATGCTCCCGTCGTCACGGATTACCTCAGGCTTATATCCCTCATTGGTTTTTATGAATTTTGTGCTGTAAAAATAGGAACCATGGTTTGCCAGCAAAAGGTAGCGTCCCTCCTTGTCGATGCTGATGTAGCTGGGAAAGCAGCCATAAGACAATGAATCGTTCAAAACCTTCAGATTTCCTGTTTCGGGATGGATGGAGAAGGCTATCACCCCGCCACCAAGGCCTCGCTCATTTTGGGCATTGGGGTAATCGCGGGTTTCATTGGCGGCATACAGGTATTTCTGGTCTGGAGAAACCACCAGCGTGGCGGGGCTGCACAGACCCTTTACTTCCCCTACATAGCTTAAGGCGCCTGTTTCATCATCGAATGAATAGACGGTCACGCCCTCTCCCTTGCCATCCAGAAACGTATCTGTCAGGCTCGTCCAGTATTGCGGTCCATAACTGGCTACGTAAACAAATATTTTTTTTCTCATGTTAAATTCTCTCTTTCTTTAAATGAATGGTCAGACCTGTCCGGTCAAATATGGTAACCTAAAACAATGGGCAAAATCTGCGGCAGTTCATCTATGCGCCAGGCCGCCCTTTCACCTGCCCCGTCTCCCAGGGCAACGCAGGCGAAGCCTCCTGCACAGGCAGCTTGTACGCCGGCAGCAGCATCCTCCACTACCAGGCAGGCCTCAGGGGATAATCCCAGCCGCTGAGCCGCCAGCAGGAATACTTCCGGGTCAGGTTTGCTGCGCCGAATATCACAGCCACTGACCAGGGCGGTAATAAAATGCCAGATTTTCAGCCGTTCCATAATAAACGCTGCATTTTCGCTGGAGGAGGCAACAGCCATTGGGATATCGGCATTTTTCAGCTTTTCCAATGTCGTAACTGTCTGAGGCGAGAGGTCATCCGGCTGCATCTGCGACAACATTTCCCGGTACAAGCTGTTTTTTTGCTGCAGCAGTCGGGATTTGGCAGCGGCTGGCAACGTCATGCCGCCATGGATTAAAAGAATTTCCAGGCTTTCTGCGCGGCTTATCCCGCGAAGCCTGTGGTTTAAATGCCTGTCAAACGGGATGCACAGCTGTTTTGCTATTTGTTTCCATGCCTGATAGTGGTACTCATCGGTGCTGCATAATACACCGTCCAGATCAAAAATAACTGCCGAATATTTCATGTTGTTTCCTTTCCAAACCGCTTCCATAGCTCATGCCCTAAGTCAAAAATAAGCTTTCACCCGAGCCATGTCAACAATATAGGAGCATCATAATAAATTTGTAATTTTTTTTATAAATTTGTAAGGGTATTCCCTGAGGAAAATTCATGGTAATATAGTTATACAAATAAAATCCGACGAAGGAACATGTTTATATGAAATTTTGGTTATCATAATTATAATGTTTGGGCCTGAAGGTATGGACACCTGTTGATTGCTCCGCACTTCATGCCTCTGTGATTCTATGATGACCTTGGAGAAAAAGCCATGAAAGTGATTATTGCCGACGACGAAATCCACATCTGCTCCCTGCTCAAGCATCTCATTCAATGGGAAGAGCTTGGGCTTTCTCTGCTTGGGGTCTTCAATGAGGGGCGAAGCGTATTGGCCCAATTTGAAAAGGAACCGGCAGACATCCTGATCTGCGACATCGAAATGCCCGGCATGAACGGCATAGATCTGATTGAACAAGTGAGGAACGCGGCTCCGGATTGTCAGTTTGTCATTGTCAGCGGATTTCGCAATTTCGAATATGCCCGTAATGCCATGCATCTTGGTGTAACCCACTACCTGCTTAAACCCATTGACAAAACGGAACTGAATAAAACCCTTCACGCAGTCATCAGCAAATCGCAGCAATCCGGTGATATCCAAACCCTTCTCAGTAACACTGCGGCTAGGCAGGATCTGTTTAACCTGTTAAACGCGTGCCTGTCCCCCGGCGATATGGCATCAGTGAACAAAAGCTATGGGTTTCATTTCACTGCTGGTGCTTTCAACTGCATCAAGGCGGTATTTTCCGGCGTGGATGCGGAGGCGGATGTGCTGCCGCAGCTGGCCAGGCTCTTTCGGAAAAGCCTGCGCGCCAGGTTGGAATCTTTTTGCAGCGAGGTGGAGTTTTTCAAGGCTTCGCCGGTCAGCGAGTGCATACTCATCAACTATCCCCGGCAGGAAGGTATCCTCATGAATTCATTACTGGACAACATCTTTCATGAAATACTTGTGGAGCTGGGAGGCCGCTCCCAAAGCCGCTGCTATTTGGGCATTGGAAAGAGGGTGGAGAATACGGCTGAACTTAACAAGAGTTTTGAGACAGCCGTGTCCGCTCTCAATTGGCGCTTTGTCCAGCCGGAAAAGCGGGTATTTTACGCGGACTTTCAGAACGCTCCAAAGGCAGTCGGCACCAAAAATCTGCTTACGCTGGAGGAACGCCACAGTCTGCGGCAAATAATTGAATCTATTCAGCCAAATCAAGCCGGCCGCTGGGTGGATGACTTGTTTAAAAAGAATGAAAAGATTTTTACAGAAAATCCAAACCTGATCCGTGACTGGTACGATACCACCATTGATTTGCTTATTACGGCGTTCGATGAGTTGAATGTTCCCATTGGGGATAAAAACGGTTTTCGTCAAACAGCCGCTATAGCTTTTGACAACAGTCTCACTCTCCAATCGCTGAAACGAAGTACAGGCGGCATCATTGCACGGGAAATTACCCGGCGGCTGATAGAGAAACAGTTAAATGCCTCGGCTTATGTACAGCAGATAAAAAATTACATTCAAAAGAATTATGCACAGAAAATCACACTGGAAATCATTGCGGAAGTACTGCACCTGACACCGGTATACTTAAGCATCATCTTCAAAAATGAAACGGGCATGAACTACAGCCGGTATCTGACGCTGGTACGCATGGACAAAGCAAAAGAACTGCTTAAACGCTGTGACAGGAACCTGACACAGATTTCCAATGAAGTAGGGTATGACAGCACGAATTATTTCACCAGGCTGTTCAAGGAAGTCACAGGAATCAAACCTTCTGAATACCGCAGGCTGCATCAGCGGGATATTGGTAACTGACGGAGAGTTTTACATGAGACAAGAGAAGAATGAACCGGATCGCCGCCGGCTGCCGGAGAGGCGGACAGCACTGCTTAGCCAGACGGTGCTCATTGCTAACATTATATTGCTGATTGTTTTGGTTGGGTTATTGGCCTTCCTGACGGTTACGGTATTTCGCTGGCCTTTCTGGCTGATTGCCGCCGCAGGGCTTTTGTGTGTCGGTGTAATTCTGTTACTGGCTGTGATGGTCGGCAAAGTGCAGGAACGTTACAAACAGCTGATCCAAAGTGAACTTTTTGAATCGCGCCGCTACACCCAGGAAATTCAGCTGCAAAAACGACAGGAACAATTAAACGCTCTGCAAAGCCAGATTAACCCCCACTTTTTATACAACGTCCTTGATACCATCCGCGGTATGGCCATTGAAGAGGGTAACATACACGTGGCTGACATTATTGCCACTCTTTCCGCCTTGTTCAAGTACAGCATGGATTATGCAAGCTCTCTTGTCACTATCAGCAATGAAATTACCCATTTGGAATGGTATCTGAAAATCCAGGACATGCGGTTTCCCGAACGTTTTCATTTTGAACAGGTGCAGGAATGTGATTTTAAAGACCTGCAGGCCATCACACTACCCAAGCTGACGCTACAGCCCATTGTGGAAAATGCAATAAACCATGGCTTTCGAAATAAATCTGAAGGTGCCATAATACGCATACGATACATTCGTACCCAGGTGAATTTCCAAATTATTGTAAGTGACAACGGACAGGGGATGGAAGATGATCGTGTACTGGCCCTGAACCAAAGTTTCCATCTAAGCGGCGAAGCTGCTGACAATCTGTGGAAAAGCACAAGCGGTATTGCGTTGGCTAACATTGATTCCCGGGTAAAAATCTACTGCGGCGAATCGTATGGCCTGCACATTGCCAGTACCGAGGGCATTGGCACCGATGTGACTCTGTTGCTGCCCATTGGAGAGAGAGAATTATGAAAAAGGAAGTGCTGCGCTTTACTTGCGTTTCCGTGCAAGACTATAAACTTGGGAGCCTGACGGACGCCACCTTTTGCCTGTATGAGGGTGAGACGGTGGCCGCAGCAGGCTTGTTAAATTCCGGAAAAAAAACACTGCTCAGTTTGCTGCAGGGCAAATTACCCAATTACCAGGGACAGATTGCCGTGAATGGGCTGCCGGTGCGGCTTCATAGCCTTATGGATGTACACAGGGCAGGCATTGTCACTATTGGCGGGGCGGCATTATTTTTTGAGAACTTGAGTATTGAAGACAATATAAGCATTATGCAGCAGGGCAAACGGCTTTTCTCATTGTTCCATAAGCGTCTGGACGATGAAAGCGCTGCTTTGCTATGGGATGCCCTGGACATTGACGGGGTGTTGAAAAATAGCCGTGCTTTGACCGTGTTTGAAAAAAAGAAGATTGAAATCGTGAAAGCATATGCCGGCGGCGCGCGAATCATGGTTTTTACCGATATGACCAGTTATTGCGGAGAAAAAGAATCCGGAGAACTCAGTGCGGTGCTTTCGCTGCTCAATTTGCTTAAGGTAACGGTTGTTCTGGAGTATGATGCCTATTTCAAGCATTTTTCTGAAAAAGTTCAGCGCTGCATTGTTTTTCGGCACGGAATGGTTACCACCACACTATACAGAGAGCAGGGTGCTTCCTTTATGGAGGACACCATTAATCATGTGATGGTGGGACGTGTTTTTGCGAAGCACAACCCGAGGTTGACAGCGTATAAAAAATCCCATACACATGGTCTGGAGCTTGCAATTATTTCCAAAGCAGACGGGCGGCAGATTCATTTAAGCGGCGGAACTATTGCGGGCCTCCACGAGGCTGCTGAAAGAATACCAAGAACACTGGAAGCATTTGCGGCGGCAGTCAATGAGCGATATCGGCTGCTTCTGAACGGGCAGATGCTGACTTGTGAAAGCGTCCGTGATTGGGTGAATAACCGGATTGCTGTTATTTCCAAGGAATCGTCTGAAATGCTGGTATGTGAAAATCTATCCCCGGTGGAAAACGTTGCCTTACTGGCCGGGCAGGTATTCGGCAAACCTTTTATGTACGACAAAGATATGGCATCTTATATTTTTCATCATACTCTTGAAAAATATCCAATTTTAAAACACTGCAAAAACCTGCACCGGCATCAAAACTGCCAGGGGCTGACCCAACAGCAGCTTTATGAAATCATGCTGGCGAAATGGCTGGCCATCAACCCCTATGTAGTGATTATGTTTGCTCCATTTGATGATTTTGACCCTAAAAATATGGAACGCTACAGAGTACTGCAAAACGATTTAGCCCATGCGGGGAAAATCGTTTTGATTATTTCCTCGAATCTGGATGAGCTGGAATCAAACTATTCACTGGTAGTTCCTCTGCCTTGGTAAAAAAGCGTTAACTATCCATCTGTTTAAAAAATTTGTTATATTATTAATTTTGTATAGTTTTCAAAGGGTAATTACAAGTGATAACATAAAAGCACAAGATACCCACACAAACTACACAAAATACAAGGAGGATTGTTATGAAAAGAAAATTTGCCCTGTTTCTTGCTTTGACGCTGACTGTGGTACTGACAGCCTGCAGCGGCACTTCTGCACCTGACAGCCAGTCAACGGGTGTCCCCACACCTGCGGATGGCTCTGACCCAAGCCAGGCGTCAGAGTCGGCAGGTGCCGCCAAGGCAAAGATTGGCGCGCTGCTGCTTACCGACAACGACTATAATAACCAGATGGGTGTAGGTATTAAAAAAGCTGCAAATGAAAACGGCTACGATTTTATGAGCGTAGTAACTAATTTTGATCCTGAGCTTGAACTTTCAGGCCTTGAAACACTGTACGCCTCGGGTGTGAAATCGTTCTACACCATTTCCATCGGCCCCGAGGTTTTAGCAGAGGAATTAAAAAAATACGCCGATTTGGGTGTGCTCTGCCACAATGCCAGCGAAGGTTTCAACGCCACAGTAGTGGAAGACAATGCCACTATCTGCAGTTCCTTCAGTGAATCGGTAAAGGCGTTCATGAACGACAAAGGCATGGAAACAGCGGAAATTGCAGCTTTCTGGATTCCGGGCACCATGTCCAACAACTCAGGCGTAGGGTATGAAGCATACACTATGCTGCCGGGAGCAGTGAAAGACACCTTTGGAGACAGTGTGAAAATTGTGACCGACCTCGAGTCAGAGGATGCGTCGGTAGAAACAGCTGCCAACCTGACCGAGACGGTGCTTAACACCTATCCGGACACCCGTGTATTCTTTTACTACAATAACGACATGGCCATCGCAGGTGCCAATACCATTGCTGCCGCTGTCGCCGATTGTTCTGATTATTATGTTTTTTCATCCGAGGCGAACGACGAGGTGATTCGTCTGATCGGCATAGATTCCAGCCCGCTACGCGGCTGCACCATGAGTGACATCGAAGGTTTTGGTTACGATGCCGGTCTGCAGCTGATTAACTGGATTGAAAACGGAGAAATGACCAACATAGCCCCCCAAAAGATTTTAATCGACGAAAGGAATGTATCCGGGTTTTCAGACTGATAAAGGGAAGGACGTAGAGTAATGGCAAAAACCGTATTGTCTTTTAAAGATATTACAAAAGAATTTCCCGGTGTCCGTGCACTGAAGGGGATTACCTTTTCACTGAAAGAGGGCGAGGTTCTCGCTCTCATCGGTGAAAACGGGGCAGGTAAATCAACCCTGATCAAATGTCTGACAGGGGCTTATGAGCCCAGTTTTGGGGAGATTTGCCTGCAAAACAAAGCCTTCAGACATTTGTCCCCCAAACTGGCAAAACAGATGGGCATTGGAGCGGTTTACCAGGAGTTTAACCTGGTGCCCGACCTGCCGGTTGTGGAAAACATTTTTATGGGCAATCTGCCGGGCAAAGGCATCATAGTGGATTACGCTGCGATGTTGTCCCTTTCAAAGGAAATTTTCAATTCCTTTGGAGTGGACATCGACCCGAGAATGGAGCTGAAACAACTTTCTCCCGCAATGATGCAAATTGTAGAGATTGCCAAGGCTATTGCCCAAAACCTGAAAATATTAATTCTGGACGAGCCCACCGCCCCGCTGACCACAAAGGAGACTGAAATTCTATTTGACATTATACGAAAAATCAAAGTGAAGGGAGTGTCGGTGATATACATTTCCCATCGGTTGGAGGAGATTTTCCAGATATGTGACAGGGTGGTGGTTATGCGGGATGGTGAAAAAGTGGGCGAGCGGCTGGTATGCGAAACCGACCGTCAGGAGTTGATTCGGCTGATGATAGGCAGGGAGCTGACGAACTATTTTCCCCAGCGCCGAACCTGTCCGACAAAAGAGGTCATACTCAAAACCCAGGGTCTGTGGGGGAATGGCAGCAGAGATATCACATTTGAACTGCATCGGGGAGAAATATTGGGCTTTGCAGGGCTTGTAGGCGCGGGGCGAACCGAACTGATGTCGGTGTTGTTCTGCGATGCGAAACGTGAGGCAGGAGACGTTTTGGTTAACGGAAAACCTTTCAACGGCAAGCATCCATGGCATGCCATTCAGCGCGGCATTGCATTGCTGCCGGAAGACCGCAAGCAAAAAGGTTTGTTGATGGACAAGAGTGTGTCAGTTAATATCACACTGTCCAGTATTAAAAAGTTCAGCCGTTTTGGTATCATCAATTTCAGCCTGGAAAAGGAATTTGTGCGTATCTACTGCGATAAGCTCGCAGTTAAAACACCATCTTTGGAACAGCCGGTTCAGTATTTAAGCGGCGGTAACCAGCAAAAGCTGATTGTTGCAAAATGGATGGTTACAGATTGTGACATAATTATTTTCGATGAACCTACCCGCGGCATCGATGTGGGCGCCAAGCACGAGATTTATGAATTAATTCATCAACTGGTGGAAGAAGGAAGGTCGGTCATTATTATTTCTTCGGATTTTGAGGAGTTGATTGGCCTTGCCGACAGGATTGCAGTGATGTCGGAGGGTGAGTTGGTGGGATTTGCGGATAAAAAAGACTATGATAAGGAAGTTTTACTGGATATGGCTTCGGGTAAAAGGTGAGAAGGTAATGAAGATACTTTTGGCCCGCCATAGGCAAAATGGGGTATAATAATGAATAAAATTAAAAATACGGCAGTCACATTACTGAGCAAGTGCATTTCCCAGATCATCCTGATGATTTTAGTAATTTTTTTTGCCCTACAGGTGAAAGGGATTTTTTTTACCACTACCAACCTGATCTCCATTGTTCGCCAGGTTTCTACCATGGGTATCGCCGCTCTTGGCGTATCCTTCCTGATGATCACAGGGAATCTGGATTTTTCGATGGGTTCTATCTATGCTTTTGTGGGCACCTTTACGGCCATACTAAACCTGCTCAACATTCACATCGTTCCGGCGATGCTCATTGCAGCTCTCTGCGGTATCGGCATCTCCTGTTTTACCTGCTGGATATCCATCAGCTTTAAAATTCCCCGACTCATTTCCTCTATGGCTATGCAGCAGTTAATCAACGGTCTGTGCGTAATCATCGCCGGCAACAAAACTGTCTACGGCCTGCCGGAAAGTATCAAATGGCTGGGGCAGGGGTACATCGGCATCATTCCTGTTTCCTCTATTTTGTTTGCAGCACTGGCAGTTTTGGTTGCATTTGTTTTTAATAAAACTTATTTTGGGCGTTATCTTTTTGCCGTAGGCGGCAATGAAGATGTGGCCCGCCTGTCCGGTATCAATGTAAATAAGATCAAATATCTTGCCAGTATCATTGCAGGTCTGCTGGCCAGTATCGCAGGACTCATATCCATGTCGCGCACGTTTTCCGGCAGCCCTTACGCAGGCGGAACCCTTAGCACAGATGTGATTTCCGCCGCGGTTTTGGGTGGTGTATCCATCATGGGAGGTACCGGAAAAACCTCTGGTCTCGTAACCGGAATACTGATTATCGGCACCTTAACAGTGGGGCTGAATATGATGAATATGAACGCTAATTCCCAAGATGTTTTTAAGGGTGCTATGCTGCTGGTGGCAGTGATTCTGGACAGCCGGTCGAAAGGCATTAAGAAGCTTGCCATGAGGCGATAAGACATAACAGTTCAGCCTGTTGTACGGACTTTATGATAAGTCAAAAGGGAAAGAGAGGCGGGTGTCTGCATAAATGATACGGGAATTATTTAACGAAGGGTGGGATTTCTGCCCTGAGGAACTGACAATACTGGACTTTAAAGGCACCGGTGCCGGCGGCATGGAGAGAGGCATCACGCTGCCTCATGATGCCATGATCCATGAAAAGAGAACCCCGGATACCTCCAATGGGAACGCCACAGGTTTTTATCCGGGTAACAGCTACACCTACCTTAAGCGTTTCGATGTGCCGGTATGCTGGCAGGAGAAGGATATTTTTCTAGAATTTGAAGGCGTGTATATGTATGCCTCTGTTTATGTAAATGGGAATTTTGCCGCCAAAAGGCCTTACGGATATGCAGGATTTTCCCTGTTGCTCAATGATTATCTTGTATATGGACAGCAAAACGCTCTGGTGGTGGTGGCCAAAACAGGCCATGAACGTACTGGCCGGTGGTACACCGGCGCAGGAATTTACCGCGATGTTTATCTTACTGTATGTGACCCGTTACATATTCCCCTGGATGGGGTGCGGATTCACACCGCTGAGACAGACAAGGAAAGTGCTTGTGTTATGGTGGATGTTGATGTGGAAAACAACCATCGCCTAGAGCGGAAGATTACTGTTGTAACTGAAATTGTCGATCCCCGCGGTATGGTGGTGCAGCGTGCCCAAAGCCCGCTCACCGCATGGGGACGCTCTCAAAACAAATTAAGACACCGGATTTTTTTAAATCATCCTAAGCTGTGGAGCTGTGAGCAGCCTGACCTTTACCAATGTATTGTCCGGTTAATGGAGGACCGGGAGGAAATCGACCGGAGTGTTGAACACTTTGGCATCCGCAGTCTGGTACTGGATGTTGAGAATGGGCTTCGCATCAACGGGCAGCCGGTAAAGCTGAGAGGTGCCTGCATCCATCACGATAATGGGCTTATTGGCGCGTGTACTCTGCCTGCGGCGGAAGAAAGGCGCTGCCGCCAACTGAAGCAGGCAGGGTTCAATTGTATCAGGAGTGCACACAATCCAATAAGCAGAGCAATGCTGGAAGCCTGCGACCGGCTGGGAATGCTGGTTATTGATGAAGCTTACGATGGATGGAACAAAGCCAAGATTGATCACGATTCCTCTCTTTATTTTGACGAGTGGTGGCAAAAAGACCTGGCAGCCATGGTCAGAAAAGACTATAACCACCCCAGTGTGGTGATATATTCATTGGGCAACGAGATTAAAGAGGCGGGTACACCTCAGGGTGCGGCACAGCACAGGAGCATGGTCAACTGGATGCGCCGCCTGGACGATACCCGGTATTTCACCGCTTCCATCAGCGGTCTGTTCATCCTTATTGACCGCTTGCCGGATATTCTGGCCGAGAAGGATGCTGCGACAGAGCCATTCATTGACGGGGATGCTGCAGCGGCTTCATACATTGACGAGGACACATCGCACCGGACAGGCAGCGACGATATTAACAGCCTGCTGGCCCGGCTCCACAACGGGATGGGAGATTTGCTTTTTAACCATCCGCTTCTTAAGGAGCGGACCGAAGAGTTTTTTGCGGCTACAGATATTGCAGGCATGAATTATATGACTGAATGCTTTGAAAAAGACCACAAACGATATCCTGACCGGATTATCTTAAGCGCCGAGTCGTTCCCTGCCGACATCGCACATGTTTGGGATGTGGTTGAGAGAAACCCTTATATAATTGGAGACATGACATGGGCTGGATACGATTATCTGGGGGAAGCGGGATGCGGAATCTATCATTATGACGGCAGGCAAAATTTTTCGAACAATTGGCCGGATCGGCTGGGGTATATTGGAGACATCAATCTGATTGGGGATCGACGTCCCATCAGTTATCTGAGGGAAATCGTATATGGACTTCGCCGCGAACCCTATATCGCTGTGGAACGACTTGACAAATATGGTCTGCCTGTTTCAACAACACCATGGATGGGCAAGGACGATATTGCCAGTTGGAGTTGGCCGGGATACGAAGGGAAGCCTGCGATAATCAATGTCTTTTCCCCGTCCGAAGAAGTGGAGTTGTGGTGCAGCGGGGAATTGGTTGGGCGAAAACCTGCAGGCAGACGAAACGGATTTACAGCGTGTTTTGAAATAAGCTACCGTCCGGGCAGCCTGACGGCCGTTGGATTCACTGCAGGCAGAGAAGAGGGAAGAATGAGTCTGTATAGCACCCAAATGATAAAACGGCTTACGGCAAAGGCGGACAGGGACTGTCTTAAGGCTGACGGGCGCGATCTTTGCTTTGTCAAAGCCGGCGTTTGCGATACCCGGGGCATTCTCCATATTTTATCAATAGTGGAAATATCCGTGCAGGTAAAGGGTGCCGGAACCTTGCAAGGGTTTGGCAGCGCTGACCCACAATCAATCGGATGCTATGATGATACTTGCTGCTCCACTTTTGATGGTTCGGTGATGGCTGTAGTTCGAGCAAAAAACAACCCCGGTACTATTAATCTCACCTTTACCGCAAAAGGGATGGAACCCTGTACTGTGCGAATCGACTGTGAATAAACCTGGATGAATTAATCGGCGGTATAAAGCCCGGAGAGATGTATCACAAATTTTATAAAAAGTGGGTTATTAAAAGCACAAAAATGTTAAACAGTGTGTTTTAATGACCTTATCTTTGCGTTGTTTTATTATTTGATTTAATTTGAAAAAAAGCGAACCTTTTTTCATTTGGCAAAAATATATAGTATAAGGAGAATGGCAATTCAGCAAGCCACTAAACCGCCAGACTGAACTGTTACCAGGGAGGTGATGAATATTTGGATGTTATAACAGTTTTACTCAATGAGCATGGGGATGCGATTTACAGCTTTTGCATATATTTAGCAAAAAACAAGCACGATGGAGAGGACTTGTTTCAACAAACCTTTATAAAAGCGATGGAAATATCATCAAGGATAGATAAGAATAACAATCCCAAAAGTTATCTCATGTCCATTGCAGTAAACATTTGGAGGAATACCATCCAAAAACAGGCCCGCAGAAGCCGCATTACGCAGATGATTGATACCGGAGGTGATGAAGCCGGATTGTTTGTGGATAACGGCGTTGATATTGAGCTTAACCTCATTAACAAAACAATGAATCAGGCACTTCATAAAATTATAGATAAGCTGGATGATAAATATCGAATACCTGTTATTCTATTCTACGCAGAGGATATGAAGATTTCTGAGATTTCATCACTGTTACACAAGCCTGAAGGTACTATTAAACGGCGTATGCATGAGGCTAAGAAAAAAATAAAACAAGAAATGGAGAAAATGGGATATGAATGATAATCTTCTTGATGATAAACTAAAGGAATGTTTTCATACCAAATTTACAATGGATGAACACTTCAGAGCTGACATGCAGCAAAAACTGTATGAAAAGCAGGAGCGGCGGAACAATTTTCTGCTGTGTTTTATTCAAGTAGCAATGTTTGTCCTGACATTTTCTATCATAGCGGTCATTTTTATGATCAGCAGGAGAACAATGCTGTCATTACTCCTGACAGGTTATATCCTGGTCAGCGGATTTATTAGTGTCATTGTAGTTGTATTACATTCAAAAAATAACATGATTATAAGGAGGGCTTAATTTATGACTACTACTATTGTGATGGCTGTATCAGCCGTGGTATTTATGCTGTTGTCGATGGTATCCGCAGGCACATGGGTATACAAGGATGCCAGGCAAAGAGGATTGCAGGCCGGAATGTGGACACTTCTTGTAGTGCTGAGCGGTAATTTTATCGGACTTATCTTATATTTACTGATTGGCAGGAAACAAGAACGCGCTGTTTGCGAACATTGCGGCGCTGGGATCAATACACAGGGAACATTTTGTCCTGTTTGCGGAGAAAAAAATACTGTATCAAGTAATGCCGCCAAAACAAATAAAAGTCTGCTGTTTATCTGCATTGCTTGTATTGTACTGGCTTTCATCTCGTTGGGCGTATGCATTTATTCTGTTTTTGCCGCAGAAGGGTTTACTTATCAAAGGCAGTATAGTTCATATAACTACGGATCAAATGGTTCCGGTAAAAATATAAGCCAAAAGAGCTCAGGCGACATATGGGAATTATCCTTTGATGAGGCTTCCGGCGGTTACACATTTGAGAAAACATATAAAACCGAAACAGAACTTTCGTCATTATCTGTAGATATAAGCTGCACTGGCACCGTACAGCTTATAGTGACCCAGAATGGAGCAACAATAAACGAAACAATTGGAGAAGGCAGTTTAAGCTATGACATGACAGACTTTCGTGAAGGAAAGATCAACCTGAAGATCGTTAATATTGACGCTTCTATGTTCTCAGGAACATTAGAAATTGCAAGGGATGAGAATTAGATTGGAGGTTGGATAATGTTTCTTATTTTATATTTTATAATACCATTCGATCTCTTTATATTAGCTGTAATATTTCCCTTGTGTATAACAGATAAAATTCCGGAATGGCTGGCTGTGAATATAGGGAAACTTAACGCAGATGATATTCGTAATATGGATAATAAAGAACGTATGCATCTGCGAAAACAGGTAATTATTCGCTTTACAGCAGCCATAATTGCGGCGTTGGCAATCAGTTTTGCTTTTATATTTCTTGGAGATATTAACAATGGATTGCTTGCCATTCCATGCAATTTCATATCACTTATTGCCGGAGTGCCAATCATAATGACAATAATTAAGGAAGCGAATAAACTAAAACAGCCATCTTTATGATACTTTTAAAAGCAAAAATAACCCCTGAGCAGGGGTTGTTTTTGTGAGGACTATCATCATCGTAAAACGGTGGATTTGGAAGTTCATGCAGAAATCAATCATGGTCAATATTATCGGATCGTTTTGCCTGTGATGCAAAATAATCTTCGGCAAGGACAGCATAATTCACTTTATCGAACAAACCATTATTGCATTTGCACGCTTGCCGCATGATACCTTCATAAAGCATTCCGCATTTTTGCATAACTCTGCCGGATGCCGGGTTTTCAACCGCATGATGGGATTGTATTCTATTTAAGCATACCTCGTTGAAATAGAAATCAATTACTGTTTTTACAGCCTCGGACATCAAACCCTGATTCCACCAATTTTGTCCAAGCTCATAAGCTAACTCTATTTGCTGCAATTGATCATCAGGATACATTCCGAAAAATCTACCGATCACCTCACCAGAAGATTTGAGTTGCATTGCCCAACTATATCGATTTGGCTTGTCATAAGCACCTAACCATTTATCTGTGAACATTTCTGCAATATTTATAACATCCTCGACACATTGCATAGATTTATAATTTGTCCACTTCCAAACCTCCGTGTCGCTCCAGCAATTATAAAATATCTGCTCAAGATCATCTATTGTGAATCGTCGCAAAATAAGTCGTTTTGTTTCAAGCGTAACAGTTCCTTTATGAGTCATTTCATTTTCTCCTAAATTTTGGCTGCTCTTCAAAACTTCAGCAACTTTCCATATAAGTTACCGTCTTTCCATGATTTTCAGCATACGCAATTTCTGATGCTGTACTTTTTCCGATATAACCGTTTTTATTAATAACAAAAATGGAATCGGCCATGTCTATTTTTCTCTTATGCATATCATCAAGCATAACCTTCTGTTCATCCGTTACAGCATCACCGGAATGTCCAAATGATCCTACAGATATAACTATATATCCTTTTAAGGTTAATTCTTTTTGGACTCTGTTAAAATCGTCTTTAAAGCGAGTACTGCCGCACAATGTAACTACTTCGTATTTTCCAATCATGTTTTTTACCTCCGCTGAAACATTTTTTATCAGCATTCCTTTGCTCCATGCCGCATCACAAACTGTTCGTTCACCTTATACTATTTGCGGGCAAAAAAATACACTTGCATTATATCAAAATAACCAGCCTGAAACAATATTCAATATAAACGATTTAGCCAGATGGTTTAAGATATTTACAGTTCAGAGGGTAATCTGATATGGAAATAAGGAAGAAAGCACTTGAATTCGCTAACGGATTATGTTATATTGACTATATAGAAAGCACCCACTCCAAAGTGGATGCTCCCAAGTAAGGTATTACTTACCTCTCATTGAGAGGCGCCTCTCCTGTGGCTGACAGGAGAGGCATTATTTTTTTTGCTTGTTTCTCTTTTTGAGAAAGATAAGCAACGCAATAACAAAACTACCAAAGGACATTAGCAAAGCCAATATCCCTATGAAAATCGTAATGATTTCATAATCCGTCATATGCGCCACCTCCCTTCCTATGTATTCCAGTAAACTGGTTTTCATTGGCTCGGGAGGCTACCACCCTGTCATGGGTACTTTCATGTTAAGATTCTATCACAATTCAGCATATATTACAATACTATTTGACTATTCATTTATTCATTTTGGGTTATAGATCAGAGGGTAACATCTTTCGAGGTGTTTATTTTACTGTTTGCACCGAAGGTGTGAACTGTGAACTGTAACTTAAGATATTTTTTACATTTACAAGGATATAAAAATAAGTTATATTTATTAATATACTTTGGGGACAGCACCCATCATAACAAACTGAAAAAGTTATAGATTACAAGGAGGTGACTCCCATCGAAAAAAACATAAATGTAATGGATGAAAACAATGTAAAATATGATTCAACGGAAAATAGAATATACAAATATCATTGCCAGCATCAGGCGGAATCTTTTGCCTGGGCTATTCTGTCCGTTCCGGAGGATTATCCGCTCCAGGCCGGATTACCGGAGGATTTTCGTATTCACTTTTCAAAGCTGTGCGAACTTGCGGCAGATATTTACATGGATATGGCGAAGCAGCCGGAAGCTTACGGATTGATGCTTGTGGATATACAATCAGATGATCATAATCTTGCCAGAAATGGATATCGTACCATTCACCGTTTTGTTGATACTTTATCAAACCTTTCAGGCAGCGGTGATTTAAGTAACCATCAATTAATTGTAAATACAGAGCTCTTCAAAAAAGCAGCAAAGAAAGGCGCCGGATTAGTGTCCGGTCCCGTGCCAAAATATGAGTTGATTTTATCTCGTCTGGTTGATTTTGGATTTGTTATTTCCGGTTTTGAAGGTAAGCCGTTTGGCAAAAAAACAGAGTTTTTCACAGTTGAATATCCCGATTATCCTGAAATGACAGATGCTGTAAAAATGTACTTCGAATGTTGGAATGAAATGAAGTTCAATAAAGCTGACGTTAAGATTTGGCCCAAGGAATATCACCATCACTATTACCGATTCGATTATAAAATTACGGCAGATCGGGGAAAAATCCCTATGATGCAATGGGTAAGCGATGAAGCGGATTATTTAGGTTATACGCCTGAGCAAAAAGCCTTTTCTATGGCGTTGTATGAATATTCCCTGCAGTATAAAGATGTATGTTTCGATGGCGATTATACCTGTAAGTCGAAGCGGATCGCCCGAATATGTCAATCAGGTTATACCGCTTTGGAAAAGCCGATGTTTCTTTTTCATGTCAGACTTAAAAATATGGATAAGTATAGTTCGGATATAGATGCTATGCCTGCTAACATCAGGAGAGTGATGGAAATAGATTCCTGCCGCCATTGCAGCTTTCAGGGAGCCACACCAGAACACTGCAAGTTCAGGGTTCATTGGACGATGAACGGACAATCACATGAGGGCTGTGCTCATGCTTGTTTTTATTTTGATCATTTTGATGTAAACCATGTGCCTGATTACTTTAAACTTCTTGAGCTGGAATATGGGCTTAAGAAGGAAAAAGCAGATAATTAAATTTTTGTCTTTTTCAGGAATATCGCTCCGGTCCATAGTCCAACATAGACCGGAGCGAATTATATTATAAATGAGTAACAATCCGCGCTTATACGATAGAAAGTAAACCTTTTACAATCTTGAATTGTGAAGAACACGCAATTTTGAATTCGTGGGATTATATCCTCTGAATTGTAACGGCAGGCTTACAGCAGGTCAATTTTAAAATAGGTATGATATGCCATATCATGTGCTGCATACATAGGAATAAATTTCAGATCATCATACCAAAGCACAGGCATTTCCCCATTTTCAATCATAAAAGCATCTTCTAATACAGGCGGCATATGCAGTGTGAACCAATCGGTCTGTGAGCTTATCCCAACCATCACTAATGGTCCGTACATCAGGCTGGCAGCCGGCATGTCTTCATAGCGATCCGGCGTATAACACAGATGCAGTCTGTAAGGCAGGAGGATTTCTATGCAGTCCTGATCCTTAAAAGCACGTTCCAAAACGAAGTAACTGCTGTTTTTATCTGCAGCAGGCAATTCTGTTCCATTATAAATAATACGAAAGCCGTCACGGCACCAGTAAGGAATGCGGATATGCAGCTTCATGGATCCGCTGCCGTTTACAGTCAGCCGACTGTGCTCTGAAGGGAAACTGGTGTCCTGCTTAAGACTTATTGCTTTTTCTTCCCAATGAAAGGCAGAAGACAGGAATAGATTCACATACAGGCTCAAGCCATCCGTGCCCAAATGATAAATATTCTCCGTATAGCGAACATGGTTTTCCATACCGGTACCATGGCAGCAGGTAAAATCCTCATAGTCATTACTGTATTCCCGCCTTGCACCCGGACCGATGGGCAGCATGTAGGTTACGCGGTGATGGGCATTTGCTTTCACCACGGGATTCTGACTGGAAGCAATCTGATTAATCAGGGTACGTTCATAATAGTCCATATAAGCACTGTAATCAGGGTCACAGCAGTACAACAGACTGGTAAGCTTCAGCATATTATAGGCTGCGCAGGTCTCACAATTACGGTCACTTTCAATATTATTTGCCAGAATATCAGGTTCCTTAAAATTCTCACCTCTTCCAACACCGCCAATTGCATACATATAATGATTCGTTACCAGTTCCCAGAAATGAACGGCAGCATGATAGTAAAAAGGTTCCTGTGAAGCTTTGAATTCTTCCATGGCTCCTATGATCTGGGGAATATGCTGGTTGGCATGGATGCCTGTGATGGTATCCTGTCCTTTTGTTAAACCATTCAATATTTTGGGATTGTCAAACATGCGGGCAGCTTCCAGATATGTATTTTCTCCGGTAATCATTGCCAGACGGGCAAGGGATTCGTTCATACCGCCGTATTCCCCGGCTATATACATCTCCCACATTTTTTCCCGCTGCTTTTGGGTAGTGGCAGCCAGACGTCTGCTTACCCAGCTGCCGATTCCTTTGGCACAATTCAGTGCAGTTTCGCTGCCTATTTGAAGGTAACAATCCAGAAATCCGGCCAGAAGCTTGTGCAGCGTATAGTATGGCGCCCAGATGGTTGCATAGGGAGTATACTGTTCCAGTAAGGCAAACTGGTCGGGAGAATAAGCACTCAGGTAGCCGTCTCCCCAGGTACCGGGATCACGGCTCCAAAGAGACTGGGCTGCCTGGGAAGGTGTACATTGTGTCCGGAAGGCAGCCGGGTCTCCTTTGGATGTCAGCTGTAATGCCCGCAGCTCCTGTATCAGATAGTCAGCCCTTTCCTTATAGACAGATTGCTGTGTGGATGCATAGGCGAAAGCCAGGGCGGATAAATAGTGGCCGGTGGAATGACCTCTTAAGAGCCCTGCCGGTTCTTCCCAGCCGCCAAGCGGCAGGTGCTTGCCGGTATCCTTACCAAAGGCTCTGCGGAAGTTGTAAAGCATACGATCGGCATCCAGCAGCAGCAGGTAAGTGAGGCAGCGAATCTGATTTCCCTGGAAAAGATTCCGGTCTTTCAGCACTGTTGATTGTAAAGGGACGGTTCTGACAGCGGCTGGAAGGACATTCTTACCCTTACACCCGTTCCTGGCAGGTATAACAAAGGGTGCAGGTAACCTTTGTCCATAAACAGGCAGAACAGTAAGGGGAAACTGCCGCTGGTAAACTGCTGAACCCAGGGTTCCGGTCAGGGTCAGAACCACCTGGGCCGGCAGCTTATCAGGCCGACAGATCTTTCCGGTATTATCCGCCAATTGGAGATTGCTGCTTTCCCATGTAAATATAGTGCCAGACCTGCCGGTAAGGGGAAGCTTCAAATCACTGACAATATGACCCGGAAACGGAATTACCACTTCATTTATGTCATTACAGACGATTTCCGTATCTGCCGGAAATGGAGGAATATCAAAAGTATAA
>Ga0153941_1000330_pt1 | contig 21128 bp, 20 predicted proteins | sample TSNJ025MetaG_FD_104733 | JGI IMG/M metagenome (GOLD analysis project Ga0153941, IMG submission 104733) | Attine ant fungus gardens microbial communities from New Jersey, USA - TSNJ025 MetaG | ecosystem: Host-associated > Fungi > Mycelium > Unclassified | place: USA: New Jersey, Brendan T. Byrne...
GACCATAACTCCAGGAATACTTGACCAATTTCAACAATCTAAATGGCCACCAAAAGCCCTTAAGAAGACCTTTCAAACGGTACCAAAAACATCTCAAAGCAATCAGTATTCACCAAGTTATCAGTAGATCAGTCAGTGATCACTAAGTCACCAGACACTAAATTGCTGATATCTCAGAAACTGCTTAACATAATTGTTTGCTTCAATGACCATTGTGAAGCTCTCTTTAATGCACTTCTTTTGGCTATAAATAGATCCTAAGGTGATAAGATCCCATGGAGATACAAGGTTCTCAATGTTTGTACATGATAACTGATCTTTATCCATAGATTATCATCTGTTCTTGAATAGAACAAAGGACTGCCCTAAGATGGTTAGGTTATCTCTATTTCAAGAACAATAGCACTCTTATATGTAGATAGAGAAGCATAGACAATAGATCACTATTTAAGAAAACTATAAAGTAGCTAGAAGAAAAATATAGTATTAGAGGAGTAGTTATCTTGCTATACAACTCCCAAGTAAATAGTATAGTAGAAAGACCATACTAGAATCTAAGGTAAATGTTATACAAGGCTACCAAGGGAGATATAAAGAAATGGACCTAGTATCTATACCATATAATATAAGCAAATAGAATTACAGTAAAAAAGGGTACAAAATATTCTTCATACTTTATAGTAACAGAAGTACACCCAACTTTATCTCTAGATGTGATTGAAGTAACATGACTTATCAAATACCTGAAGAGAATACTTTTTAGAGAAGAACTTATAGGACTACAAGTGATAGTGCTAGAAAAACATATGTCTTATATAAAAGAAATAAAAGATAGAATTATAAAAGAAAAGATTAGAAGAACTCTATAGCTGGAAAATAACCTATAACATAAAATAAAGGAATTTGATCTAGGACTAGGTAGTCTAGTATTGGTAAAGAATTTAGCTATAGAAATATCAGTAAACAAAAAAATAAAGCCAAAATACCTAGGATTTATGGTAGTGGTAAGAAAACTCCAAAGAGATGCCTATATCTTAGCTGAACTTAATGGTTTAGTATAGCAGAATAAAGTGGTAGCCTTCAGAGTACTCCTTTATCTATCTAGAAGAAAGCTTGACTTTATGATACAAGTATAAGAACTCTTAAATACATCAGATAATAACTTACAGAAACTGACAGAGGAACCAAAAAGAAACTTTTATACTAATAAAGTAATAACAAAACTGCTCAATTGGGAATAAATTACAAGCAAATACAGAAAGGTTCTAGAAAATAATAAAATATAGTAAAGAACAACCTAGATAAATGCTATAGGAAAAAAAGAAAAAATGAGTAAAAAATAGGAAAGAAGAGAAAAGACATACTGGTATATAACATATAATGAGTGAAGAGGAACTGGAAGCTTCTAGAGTAAGAAATGAATAATCTAGAACAATAGTAAGAACATCATTTAATAATAAGAGGAAGACAAAGAAAAGTTAAACCAAATAATAACATAAGGAGAAAGAAAAAGAACTTTAGATAATTTTTTCATACAATATCATGCTAAATATAGACACTATTTCAATGTCATGATAGTAGATATGACAGGAAACTTATAAATTATACAGAAAAGTCAACAAGATGACTGGTATAGATATATAATAGCAAAATAATATCTAGATACAGGAAACAATAGATAACAATAAAATAAGATATATCTAAAAAAAAACAGAAAAAAGAAAAAAAAAGAATTAAGCTCAATCTTTATCTTTGAGTATAATGATCAAATACTAATTTTATCTCCTAAAGAACCTGAGCATGATACTCATTAAAAGTAAAAGGGTCAAAGAGATTGCCACTGAACTCAAAAACAAGAATACTTTTGTAAAAGATGTAAATAAATACCAAATAGATATTAAAGAAGTATAAGATAGCAGTTTGAGAAAACAGACTAGTTATTAGGACACAAGTGAACTGAATAGTAGTACAACTAATAGAACCAGGTTGAAGAGAGGAGCATCTATAAAAAGGTATATAATGAATCAAAATAATAGATATAGAATCTAGAAAAGTAGAGACTTATCAGTAAAAGAACTAAAGATAATAAAGTCTACTAGTGAAAGAGCACAAAAGGAAATTGTGTACTAGAACAGTGTCAAGAATAGAGAATTGGAGTATTAATTAGCTAATATAATAACTCCAGGATAGTATATATTATAGAAAAGGAGTACTAGCTAGTATAGAAAGAAAATATACTTATACTCTGAGATATATATATCAAAGAGTAGAAGTTTAGAGATAACAAAGGGAGATGATTTTGACTTCAATGTATATATTGTATTCTAATCTCCTATTTGTTAATTTTGGAGATAAGAAGATATTGTTAGATATTGAACAAAAGTCTAAAGTTTAAGTTAAAGAAATATATATGAAAAGAAGAGGAATATGAACAAAGAACAGAGAAATATTAATTTACAAACTAGGTGGCTACTATGTATCTACTCCATATATATACCCTAGCTGGAATAGGAGAAAGCCAGTCTGAAACACAATACTTTTTCTAGTCTAAAATACAATACTTTTACTCTGAATTAAGTAAAAGATAAATAATAATAAGGAAAAGAAAATAGATAAATAATACTAATCATAACCAAAAATCCAGTATATGACAAACAGATAATAAAATGCAGTACTAGCTTTCAATTGTATACTAAAGGTTCAAGAGAATAAAATAAAAGTAGAGAATTAAAGAAGAGTATTATTATAAAACAATTTCTAAAGAAAAAATTATTTCTATACATTCATTAATCTAATAGAAAATATCCAGGATGTTAGTGCAAGGTTGTAAAGACTTAAAGCTTAACTAAGATAGTTATTCAGGAAGAACTTAATAGAGTTCCCTATTAAATTTCATTAAATATTTATACAAATATTGGCTGGTCTGTATATCTGTCTTCTGTGATCACATGACCCTTACTAAGAATTATATATCTTACATAGTCCTTCCTACACTATTTATATCTTTTTTGTATTGTATTCTTGAAAGTTTCCTATTAAGTTAATAAATATACAAGAAATAGTTTTCTTTTTGGAAGTCATTTTATAACATGGTTTTCTCTTTAAGTTATCTTATCTCAAGGAATTTTTCTATTGTCTTCAGTTTTCCTTCCATTTTCTCTCTCTTTGTCTCTTATATTCCTTATTTGACTACTCTTATAGTATCTTAGCTATAATCCTCCCTGGTAGTTCTTTTGAGAATTCTTTTTTGTTATTTTCTTCTTTTTATTGTCTTACTTCTTTGGCCTTTTCTCTACACTTTCTTTCAAACTCTTCTACCAGTTCCTTCATATTCTTCAAGTTTTCCCTACTTTCCTAGGTGTCTTCTTCTGCTGTATATTTCTTTTATTATACCAAAAACTTCTCTTTTTCTCTAACTATTCTTTTATTTAGTATTTTTTCTATCTCAAATTCCTCTTTTCCTTTAATAATGACCAGTTTTAGTAGAGTCTTCTTCTACTCTTTTACCTGAGACTTATACAATCATACTCTACTTACATTAACTATAGGGTATATTTTAATAGAATTTGGTAATTTTAACTCTATAGCATTGGTTGAGACAATTCTTTTTACTTTATATAGGCCTATAAACCGTTTTGTTAGCTTTTCCAATCTTTTTCCTATCATTTGCTATTTTAAGTCCTTTGTACTCAACAGTACTAAGTCTCTAACTTTATACTTCTTTTCTTTTTTTTACTTTTTGTTTGCATACTTTCTTATCTCCTTCTATGCTTTTTCTAATACTACTTTTTCTTTTTTCTGAATTTTCTTTATTCTTTCTACAAATTTTTCTACTACTTCAAACCTTTCCCTTCTTCTTCCTTCAAACTCTATTCTTAGATCTTGACCATAATTTATCTTGAAAGGAAACATTTTTGTAGCTGAATGAATTTTGTTGTTATATACAAATTCAACAGTTTCCAGCCAGTCTAGCTACTGCTTTTGTCTATGGTTAATAAAAATCCTTAGATATTGTTCCAACTCCTGATTGATCCTCTCTATTTGCCTATCTATTTGGGGATAATAGACTATTAACAGTTTTGTTTGGATCTCTAACAACTCATTCAGTTTTTTCATCATTCCCACTACAAACTACACTTCTCTATTTAATATAATACTTTCTAAAAGACTATAATTTCCAGATGTGATCCTTGAATAGCCTAGCAAGTTCTTCTGCTGATGTTTTCTCCATAGTTGCTATAAAATATGCTATTTTACTGAATTGGTTGCAAACCACTAGAATTGCATTATAACTCTAAGCTAAAGGTAGCTTTATAATGAAATCTGCTGAAATATGATTTCATAGTTTTTCTGAAATTGCATTGGGTATCAGCTTTCCTGCTAGGGCCTCATTTCTATTTTTGTAGTATTAACAAGCATTACATTCATTCATATATTTTTTTATTTCCTTTGTAACTACTGACCACCAGTAGTTTCTTGTCATCAGTTCCATTGTCTTCTATCTTCTCCTATGTTTTTTTATTGGTATATTATGATATAACTGTATTACCTCTTCCCTCAATTTTCTCCTTGGCATATAGATTTATCCTTCTTTTATGACTACTTCTTCTTCTATTATCTATTTTTTATCTCTTAATATTTTCATTCCTACTTTCTTTAGTTCTTCTACCACTTTAATTACTCTTTTGTCTCCTTTCTGTGTTTTTCTAATCTTATCTCTTAGATTGCTCTCTTCTACTAATGTTTCTGTCCTTTTTATTTATTCTGGCTTTATCAACATTTGGTTTTTATTATTCTTTTCTGCTTCTTCTTGCCAATCTGGTCTTCTGCTCAATTTATCTATCTTTTTCATACTCTTTTCTAGAATATGTTTCAAGGTAAAGTTGAATCATGATAGGTACAATGTCTATTTAGCTTGTCTTTGGTTTAACTTTTGGCTAGTCATAAAGTACTATAGGTTTTTGTAGTCTATTTAGATCTCAAACCTTACTTTTGTCTCTTTTAAATAGTGCCTCTATGACTCTAAGTACTGAATTACTACTAGTATCTCTTTATCATAGATTTTATAGTTCTGTTCAGTTATATTCAATGATTTCAAGATAAAAGCAACTGGCCTCCACTTCTTATTTCTATATTTTACTAACAATATTCTTTCTGTTGTATAGTCTGAGATATTTGCCTTTATCTTCATTTTTCTATCTAAATCTGGAATAGCTAAAACTGGCTTCATTGTAAATACTTTTTTTAATCTTCTAAACACTTCTCTCTACTTTTCTCTTTATCTCTACTTTTCTTTCTTTTTGACTAGTAGGTACAAAAGAGCTGCTATTCTAGCAAAGTCCTTAATAAACTGCCTGTAATAGTTTGTAAGCTCTAGAAACTTTTGTACTTCCTTTATATTTCTTAGTACTAGTTAGTTTAGAACTCTATTTATTTTCTCCTTCTGCATTTCTACCTCTCAAGGTCCAGTTACTATACCTAGAAATTCTATCTTCTTTACTTTCCACCAATATTTTTCTGGCTTAACAAATAGGTCATTTTCCTCTAGTCTGTTTAATACTTTCTCCACTAGTTCATTATATCCCTTTTTAGTATCCATGGTGACTATTATATTATCAATGAATACTGCTATATTTCTCTAATTGATTATATCTTAGAATAGGTTATTTATTATAGTTTGGAAGGTAGCTAGGGAATTTGTCAGTTCAAAATACATGACTATTAGTTTATATATGCTAATGTATGTTATAAATGCTATCTTTTACTTATCATCCTCCTTGATCTTTATATTATTATACCTCCATCTAAGATCCAGTTTTGTGAACACCTTCTTTTTCTTTACTCTATCTAGGATATCTATGATAAGAGGTAATGTTATGACTTAAACTTCAAATGTATTTGTTGCCTAAGGATAACTAATAGTTCTTGTACTATCACTTTTCAAGTGATATTCTATTAGAGTATTTCAACAAAAGTATATCCAATTGTCTTTCTAGTTAATGTTCACTCCAGAGATAATTGTTAATTATAACAATACTTTCTTAAAGTGTTCTTCCAAACCAAAGATTAAGGAAAAAAAAAAAAGAACTTAGAGTTCTTCACTTTTTCCAGATGTATTTATGAACACTCCTACTAATCTATCCTAATAGAGAAGTAGCTAATACTGTCTATGACTGTTGCTGTCTAGATTACTACCAATATCTGTTTTAGAATTTATAGTTTATTTATAAGTCTGTTTTAAGTGTTCTTCTATTATAGTTTCTATTTAGATTAGTTCTTTTTTAGGTTTCAGTTGGATCTGGATCTATTAAAGATCCTGATCAGTAGTCACTATTAATATCACCAATCATAATCATTGAGAACAGTGGTCCAGTTCTCCTATCCTCTTTCTTGAGCTCTTTTCCATTTATTTAATGAGTAGAATAACCATTTATAATTATTCCCTCTGAGATAATTAACTTCATAATAATCATCCAGAGAGAGATTATCTCTCTACCCATTATACTCCTTTTTATCTTCTAGAGGATTTATCATAATAGACAAAAAGTATCCATTTTTTACTATCTACTAATTTATATATTAATAGTCTTGCACCATTTTTCTTTTTTCATTCTTTTTTATTACAAAATAGACTAGTAAGGTCTATGGTGATTTCAATAACTGAATATACCCTTTTTGTAACTGGTTCTTTACAAATGCTTGTACTTCTTCTCTTTTCTTCCTTGATAGTGAATATATTTTTTCTTCAATTTATTATATAGTCCTATAGTTTTCTTGTGGGTATTCTTTCTGACTTCTTCTTTCCAAATACTTTCTTTCACTTTCAGAATCTCCTAGGCACCAGTTTTTCTACTGTTTTTCCTTTTTCTATCTTTTTTACTTGCTTTTTTTTCTGTATTTTCTACTTCCTATTACAAACTTCATTTGGACCATAACTCTGGGAATACTTGACTGATTTTAACAATATAAATAGCCACCAAAAGCCCTTAAGAAGACCTTTCAAACAATACCAAAAACATCTCAAAGCAATTAGTATTTACCAAGTTATCAGTAGATTAGTCAGTGATCACCAGGTTACCAGACACTAAATTGCTGATATCTTGAGAACTGCTTAATGTAATCATTTGCTTCAATGACCATCATGAAGTTCTCTTCAATGCACTTCTTTCAGCCATAAATAGAACCAGAGATGAAAAGATTCCATGGAGATACAAGATCCTTAATGTTTGTATATGATACTAATCTTTACCTATAAATTATCATTTGTCCTTGAATAGAACAAAAGACTGCTCTAAGATGGTTAGGTTATCTCTATTTCAAGAACAATAGATAGTGATTATGTGGTAGGCTGTTCTGGTACACAGACCACCACAATCATGTATTTAAGAACTATATATCTGAGAATAAACCTCAGACTTAACAACATCTTTTGCTGCTTGTCTAACTTTGCTTTTTTGAACACTTTTATTATCAAATCAAGCAATCACAAACCAGTAAGTGGCTATTTGTAATAGATAGAAATTATACCTCTTCATATATTGCTTTACCTTTTTTGTTACTCCTGGCTACTAAAAGTTTCTTGTAATCAATTCTACTATTTTCTATTGTCTCCTATGTCCTTCTACTAGTGTATTATGATGCAATCTAATAATCTCTGTTCTTAATTTCTTATCCTTAGATATATACATCTTCCTTTCCTTATATATTATGCTATCAATTTTTCTCTATTCTTCATCTCTTAGCATCTTTACTCCTGTCCACTTCATCTCTTCTACTGCTTTAACTACTCTATTATTTTTTACTTCTAACTGCCTTACTTTCTCTAGTAAGTTTACTCCCTCTATGATCACTTCCACTCCTTCTATTCTTTTTACTTCTAACTATTCTAGCTTAACCAGTGTTTCATTCTCATTATCTCTTTCTACTCCAATCTCCCAATCTGGTCTCTTATTCAAGCTATTTGCCTTTCCCATTTTACTTCCTAGAACATGTTTGAGTGTAAAGTCAAATCTAAACAGGTATAGAGCCTATTTTGCTTGCTTTCTATTTAACTTTTGTATTTTTATAAAATACTTAAAATTTTTATAATCTGTCCAAATTTCAAATTTTGTGGTTATTTCTTTTAGGAAGTGCCTCCATACTTCTAAGTATCTAATTACCACCAATATTTCCTTGTTATGTATTTCATAGTTTTTTTCTATATCACTTAGAGATTTTAAAATAAAAACAACTGGTTTCTATATTCTATCTAAGTGTCAAGCCTATAACCTGGACAGAGAAGTTGGCTTCAATTTAATTATGCTCTTCTCTGTACAACCCCAATTTAAGAAACAAGAGCAGAGGGTCTAGAAGAATATTCTGGAATACTTAGAGACAACAAAACTAAAGACTAGTGTCACAGTTGTACTATAGACCAGTAGTCACATACTGTATGGTTTACTACTATACCAAAAGGGCGACATTAGCAAGGCTACTTGCTAATAAGGGTCCAGCTATTTATATAGTTCTTTGAACAGGTATTTTGTTATACCTCTATATCACTATTTAGTAATCACTTTTTTGTGACAACTAGACTACTAACAAGGTGATATAGACTGGTGACTAACTATATAGTTATCCTTGATAATATCAAGAGTTAAAGTGATGGTTATGGTATCATAGGGTTGTAACAGTACCTCTTCTTTATGGCTATACCCTTATAGCCCTAATGACTAAGGTAGCAATCCTAGACTTAACTCACAGTCCAATCTGGAGGCAATTGATAAAGTCTAGGTCTATTAGGATACTGTTTATAAAATTCTTGCACCAGCTCTAATGCATAGTTCAAATCATCAACTCCCAACTATGAGAATTTGTCTGCTGTTATAGCCAGTCTACTACATATAGTAAAGAAAGGGGTTCTTTCTTCAATGATCAAATTTTGAGTCTAGGACTTGTGCAATTTCATATTCAGCATTACCTTTGACTTTAATAGGTGAAGGAATAGGTTGTAGCAGCTCTTAATATTGCTTGATATTGCTAGCTCCAGTTGTGATATATAGAAGACTGAATAAATAGATCAAAGATAGACTGGTAATTTAATCTGGTACAAATGGAAACTAGGCTTCTCTATCACTTCAAATAGTCCTAGAAATTTTTCTGATAATTTTTTGGATAGGTAAGTGGTACAAATAAGCTTAGCCAGTATAAATACAAGATCCTCTACTCAAATATCTGGTACCAGGGATTGTTTAGTATCTGCCACTCCCTAGTAATGAGTTTAAGCCTTTGTAATATTTCTTTTTAATTCTTTATATACCAACTCAAGTTCTGTTACAAACAGTCTTGCTGATTTGGCTAGTTATTCCATTTCAGTCTGGATTTGTAGTTGAGGGTAATATCTTTTGTTTACAAAAAAAAGAGACTCTTCTATAGTAGCTGAGAATGCATTGTTATAGGCAAATTCTGCAAGGGAAAGTAAGTAAACCTAGTTAGATTGTTAGTAGTTACAGTAAATTCTAAGGTATTTCTCAAGAGTTTGGTTCATTCTCTCAATTTGTCCATTGGCTTTAGGATGGTAGTCTGAAGTATAGTGTAGTCTTATCTGTAATGCTGCTACTAGTAACTAAAAGAATCTAGAAATGAATTCTGATCTCTTGTCTGAAGTTATATATGATAGGACCTTGTGTTTAGAGAATACATATTGAACAAATAGATTGGTAAGTTCTGTAACATTGATTGACCTATGAGTTGGGATGAATACAGCCTACTTTGTTAACTTGTCCATAATTACAAGAATGTTTGTGAAACTATCTGATTGGAGTAACTGCTTGATAAAGTCCATCAATAATAAATCCTAAGGTTAGATTAGGATAGATAGTTGCTTTAAGAGTCTATAAGAGCAGTGTCATTTAGTCTTATTACATATGCATGTATTACAAGACTATATATAGTCTATTACAAATTCTTAGAGCTTGGGCCAAAAGTAGTCCTTATATACAAGGTAGAGAGTTTTCAACTGACCAAAGTAATTTACTAGTATATGATCATGCTTTGAATACAACACTTGTAGCCATAGTCCAGGACTATCTGGTATAAAAATATGTCCTTCCTAACAAAGAAGTCTATTTGTATCTACTATCTAACAATTATTGCCTTGAAATGACCTAGTCTTGGTTAATTTTATGTTGTTATTGATAGGCAGTAAATGCTCTTAGTGATCACCCTAGATGGATGTTCAAGAAGAACTCAATGGAGTTCTTCATTAGATTGGACTACTACTTATACTATTTTTTACAGTGACTGTACTACTATTAGCCCATAGTCATATGTTCTTCTAGAATGTTCTATGATCACTTGACCTTGTCATGTGATCTGATTACTTAAGTTTCTATACTGTTTATATCTTGATCCTATTGTACAATTTGAGGTTTTGGATTAAGTGTTCAAATGCACAGGAACCTATTTTCTTTTTGGAGCTTTTATTACATGGCTTCCTTTTTAAGTTTTCTTGTCCTAAGGAATTTTTCCATTGACTCCAGTTCTTGTCCCACCTCTTTTCCCTTTCTCTTTTGTACCTTTTTTTTCTCCAACTATATAACAATTTTGCCATGAACTTCTTAGGTAATTCCTAACTAAATTCCTTTTCCTCTTTTTCTAGCTCTTGTTGTCTTAGTTCCTCAATCTCTTCTCCATATATCCTCTCAAACTCTTTTACCAACTCTTTTGTATTCTCCAAGTTTTCTCTATTCTCCCAAGTATCTTCTTCTACCATGTACCTCTTCTACCTTACCAGAAACTTTTCCTTCTCCCTAACTATTCTTTTGTTTAAGATTTTTTCTACTTCAAATTCCTCCTCCCCTTCAATAATGACCCATTTTGGCAGTATCTTCTTCTGTTCCTCTACCTGTAGTTTATAGAGCCGTACTCTACTTATGTTAACTATAGGGTATATTTTAATAGACTTAGATAGTTCTAACTCTATCGCATTACTAGAGACAATTCTCTTGACTTTGTAGAGGCCCACAAAATGCTCTGTTAATTTCTCTGATCTTCTCTCTTTCATTTTCCATTTCAAGTTCTTTGTACTTAGTAGTACTAAGTTCCCTACTCTGTATTCCTCTTCCTCCTTTTACCTTTTGTTTGCAAACTTCTTTATTTCCTCCTGTGCTTTCCCTAGTACTGCTTTTGCTTCCTCCTGGATTTTCTTTATTTTTTCTACAAATTTTCCCACTGCTTTGTACTTCCCCTTTTTTCTTCCCTCAAATTCCATCCTTGGATCTTGACTATAGTTTACTTTGAATGGCGATATTTTTATTGCTATATAAATTTTGTTATCATATATGAATTCTACCATTCCTAACCAATCTGGCTACTGCTCTTGTCTATGGTTGATAAAAACCCTTAGATATTGCTCTAACTCCTGGTTTATCCTTTCCATCTACCTATTTGTTTGAGGGTGATAGACTGTCGAAAGTTTTATCTGGATTTCCAACAAGTCATTCAACTCCCTCATTATTCCCACTACAAACTGCACTCCTCTATCTAATATGATGCTTTCTGGAAGTCCATGCAACTTCCATACATGATTTCAAAACAGCTTTGCAAGTCCCTTTGCTGATGTTTTTTCTGTTATTGCTATGAAATGCGCCATTTTACTAAAACGGCCGTATACTACTAAGATAGTGTCATATTCTTGGGCTAATGGCAGTTTGGTGATGAAGTCTGCCAAGATATAGCTCTATGGTTTTTCTGGGATTGCATTGGACATCAGCTTTCCTGCTGGTACTTCGTCTTGATTCTTGTATCTTTGGCATGCATCACATTTATCCATATATCTTCCTATCTCTTTTGTCATTTCTGGTGACCAACTCTGTTGTCTTCTATCTCCCTCCATACCCTCCTACTGGAGTGTTGTAGTGCAATTATATCATCTTCTTCCTGAGTTTTCTTTCTGGTATATATATCTTTTCTTTCTTCATTATTATCCTATATTCTATTTTCCATTCTTTATTTTTCAACATCTTTATTCCTGCCCTCTTCAACTCTTCTACCCTCCTTTCTGGAATGTATTTTAATACAAAATTAAATTGTAATAGGTATAAGGCCCATTTTGCTTGTCTATAGTTTAATTTTTAGCTCATTATAAAATACTAGAGGTTCTTATGGTCTGTCCAGATTTTAAATTCGAGTTTTTCTCCCTCCAAATAGTACCTCCATGCTTCTAGACACCTAATAATTGCTAGTATCTTCTTATCATAAATTTTGTAATTTTGCTCTGTGACGTTCAACAATTTAGAGATAAAGACCACTAGCCTCCACTTCCCATCCTCACACTTTGTCGACAACACTCCCACTGTTGCATAGTCTGAGGCATCCACTTCCACTCTCATCTCTCTATCAATATCTAGGATAGCTAAGATAGGCTCTGTAGTGAATATGGCCTTCAGTCTTTTAAACACCTTCTCCTGCTCCTTTTTCCATTTCTATTTCTGCTCCTTCCTGACCAGTACATATAGCGGTGCTGCTATCCTAGCAAAGTCTTTTATAAACCTTTTGTAATAGTTGGCAAGGTCTAAAAACTTTTGTACTTCTTTGATATTTCTGGGTGCTGGCTAGTTTAGTACTCCTTCTACCTTTTCTTTTTGCATTTCCACTCCTCTTGGACCAATTACTACTCCTAGAAATTCTACCTCTCTTATTTTCCATTTACACTTTTCTAGTTTTACAAATAGATCATTCTTTTCCAATCTTTTTAGTACCTCCTCTACTAACTCATCATGTTCTTCTTTAGTGTCTGTGGCTACCAGGATATCATCAGTGAATGTCACTGTATCTTCTTGGTTTATGAGATCTCTAAATAGGTTGTTCATCATTGTTTGGAAGATAGCAGAGGAGTTCGTTAACCCAAAATACATGACTGTAGGCTCATAAGCCCTAATATACATTGTAAACACTGCCCTCTATTCATCTTCCTCTTTGATTCTAACATTATTGTATCCCCATCTTAGGTCTAGCTTTGTAAACACCTTTCTCTTTTCTACTCCATCCAGTATGTCTGCGATGAGGGGTAAGGAATATCTATTCTTTATTGTCTACTGATTTATATGTTGATAGTCCTGTACCATTCTTTGTGTGCTATTCTTTTTTGCCACAAAGTATACTGGTGACGTTTGAGATGACTTGGAAGGTTAAATGTATCCTTTCTTCAACTAATCCTCTACAAATACTTGTACTTCTTCTCTTTCTTCTCTCAACAATGAGTACACCTTTCCCTTTTTTGGTATAAACCCTTTGTTATGAGAGCCCCAAACAGGAAAAGGTTTCCCACGCATTTGAATACTTAATCCAAAACCTCAAAGCATACAATAGAGTAAGGATATAAATAGGGTGGGGACTCAGTAAGTCAAATCATGTGACAAGGTCAGGTGATCATAGAACATTCTGGAAAGAACATATGATTGTGGGACTCTAGGGTACAACCACTGTAGTAGTAGTATAAGTAGGGCTGTAATCCAACAAAGAACTCCATCGAGTTCTTCTTGAACATCTACCTAGGGTGATTGCTAAGAACATTCACTGTCCATTGATAACACCCTTCTTTCAACTCTATAGCATGGTCCCAGGTTTTTTGCACTGGCATTCTTTCCAACTTCTTTTTTCCAAATACCTTCTCCTACTTCCAAAATCTTTTGGGCACCAATCTTTTCAACATTTCTTTGTCCTTGTCTTTTTCCACTTTCTTTACTTCCTTCTTCTTCCCTTCTTGCTTTCTTTTTTCACATATAGGTGGACAACATGTCATTTCTACTTCCTCTTTTTCCCAATCTATCTCTGGGTTATGGGCTGCTAGTAATAGTATTCCCAGTATCATCTTTATTTTTCCTAAATTACACATATTCATTCTTGCCCTTTTCACATGTCCTTTAAAAAATATATTGCATTCTACCTAGTGTATTATAGCTCCCCCTGCATTTACCATTCTATCTTAACCTCTCTATTTTAAACCCCTTTTCTCTAGCAAAGATCGTATCCATGAATAGATCTGTTGTTTCGCTATCTAGCAATGCTTTTACTGCTATCTCTTTATAGCTTTCCAGCTTTTCTAGTCCCACCTTTATCCAGACTTCTCTTAGTGGCCAGAGTGTATGCCATACATCTCTTACTTTCTCAGTTGTATTGGTAAATTTTAATTTATTGCCCAGCTTTTCTGGATGCAAAACACTGTACAAATTATTGGAGGCTAGCCAAAAGGTTACTATTCTCTACTTTCTTTTGCTAACTTCTGTAGTGTTTCCACTACCCTCTCTTTGTGCCTTTCCCAACAATTTTTGGCCATATAGCCCCATCTCCCACATATATAGCACGTCCTATCCTCCTCCCTTTCTCTATTTACATCTATTGCATTTAGATCTCTCCTTGGACCCATTTGAGTTCCTCCTCTATTGAATGTGTTTCTTTCTCCTTCTCTTCTATATCCTCCTCCTATGCTTGGTCCTTTTGTTTTCTATATTATTTGTCCTTCTTTTCCTCTATATGATCCTCCTCTATAGTCTTCTCTAGACTACACATTTCCCCCTAGGTGCACTGTATTCCTCTCTAACATTCTCTCTTCTATTCTACTTTGTTTCTGATTTCTATTCAACCTCACCACTCTTTCCTACTACTCTCCAATGGTGGTCAGCGGTTCTTCTGCTTCTACCAGTTTTCTTCTGATATTTCCATTTAGTCCTTTCTTAAATTCTTTGATGAGAGGTTTTCCTTTATAGCTATTTTCTCTGGTGACCTTTTTAAATTCCTGCACATACTCATCACAGGTTCTTCCTTCTTGCTCAATCATCCTCAGCTGCTCTATTTTCCTCTCTTCCTCCAATGTTTCCCCAAAGTTGTTCTTTATTTTTGTAAACAACTGCTTTGCTAATTTCACCTCTGATTCTCTCTTGACCAGCTCATCTAACAAGTTATTTTTCCATGCCTCTGCTATTTCTCCCTGTATATATGACAATACTCAGACTACCTAAGTTGTTGCTGTCTCTTCCATCATCTTTATTCTAATATATAGACAAGCTACATTAACAAACACACTCACCTCCTCTATTTTTCTACTAAAGACTTGAGGTTTTGCAACCTCTACTTTGCTCTCTTGTTGCTGAAGAAGCATGGTGCTCACCTACTACTGCAGGGTTGCAATCATGGTGAGGAGTTACTCCTTTTTGTTGGGTGGTTGTAGTTGGTGAGGAGCAAATGCCAGAAAAGGTTCCCCTTGTTGCTGTTGGCAGGACATGTTACATAGTAGTAGTGATAGTAATAATGGGAATGGGAATGACAATTTGTATTCCAATGACTCTTGATCCAGGGTTACTAGCTAAGGCTACGTTTAACAGGGTACACAATCTTCATCTGTCTAGACTCCTACTGTCTTACCAAGTACTGCCCTAACTGAATTGGTATACAATTGCCTCTAAGAAGAGAATCCATAAGCTAAGCAGTTTTCTAAAGAATGACCACTAATCTCCTATGTGTACCACTCACAATAGAGTGCAGCACGGAGTTTATATAAAGAAGAAAGTAAAAAACAACATCTAATTCCAAGGTCAGGACTTGAATAGAATATCTGAACTTGGTATCTAGTCTCCTCCCATAGTCCCAAACTGACTGAGAAGTCCCCTTTATAGCTAGGGCCTGTTATCCAAAATGCTTATGAGCACTGTGTTCACTAATGAGAGAGATAAGAGAGTAAGTAGGTAATGAGGCCATGAGGTGCAAGGTCACTGTTGGATATCAAGTTCTTATGTTATCAATAGGCAGTGAATGCTCTTAGTGATCACCCTAGATAGATGTTCAAAAAGAACTCGATGGAGTTCTTCATTGGATTGGACTACTACTTATACTATTTTTTACAGTGACTGTACTACTATTAGTCCATGGTCACATATTCTTTCAGAATGTTCTATGATTACTTGACCTTGTCATGTGATCTGATTATCTAAGTTTCTATGCTATTTATATCTTGACTCCATTGTACAATTTGAGGTTTTGAATTAAGTGTTTGAATGTACAGGAATCTATTTCCTTTTTGGAGCTCTTATAACATATATATTCTGGACTAGCAAGAGTAGCCTCTCTGATTTCCTAATAGAAAGTATTGAGGTTGAGGGTTTCTTAAGGGCAGTCTTACTCAGGTGTATAGATTTTACAGCTAGTACCAGTTGTTCTGCTAAAAATATAGAATGGTAGTTCTGAGAGTTTGTTTCCAGAAACCCACTACTATTATTTTTTGAATATAGGTCCTACCTTTGAGTCAAGGTATCTAGCTTAGTTTCCAAGTGTCCTAGTCAAAACTAAATAGCCATATTGAAGTAGACCAAGTTCTTATAGTTTATTAGGATCTCAACTAGGAAGGTTGTCCCTTTAAGATAATATCTCCACTTGCAACAGGTCTTATAGATTGCTAATAGCTTTTTATCATATATGTCATAGTTCAGTTCTACTATAAACTTGTATAGAGATAATGGCAGCCAAGGTATAATTGGATATATTTGTTTCTATTACAATAGATGCATTTAGATCCCAATGTATCAGGACTGATGCTAAAGTAAAGGCTATTTTAAGTATAGTAAATGCTTGTTGACAGTCTTCACTCTATACCTAGGGCATGTTCTTTCTGGTAAGTTATATTAATGGAATAACAATTTTAGAGTAGTTGTGGATGAATCTTCTATAGAAATTTACGAACCCCAAAAAGAACTGCATGTTCTTTACTCAATAGAGAATGGCTATTTCTGAATTACTCATATCTTCTCTTTGTCTATATATAGGCCCCTTGGGCTTAAGATAAAACCTAGGAACTTAACTTGTTCCTAGTAGAACACACATTTGTTGGGTAATATATATAGTCTATTGGCCTTTAATCTCTTGAGGACCACTTTGACTTGTCTCCTATACTCTCTCATTTCTTTAGAGTAAATTAGAATGTTATCAAGATAGACAATTACACAGATATCCAATATATCAGCAAATAGTTCATTTATAAACCTCTGAAATATTACTGGGGCGTTTGAGAGGCCAAATGGTATTACTGTCCACTCATAGAAACTATAGCAGGTATAAAATATTGTTTTTCACTCATTATTGTCCGCTATATATATGTTAGCACAAAGTCATGAAGACTTAAAGCTCAACCAGAGTAGTTGTTCAGAAAGAACTTAATAGAGTTTTTTGTTGGATTCTACTAGGTACTTATACAAATATTAGATAGTCTATGTACTTATCTTCTACAATTATATGACCCTTACCAAGAACTATCTATATTTTATATAATCCTTTCCATGGTATTTATATCTTTTCCATATTGTATTTTTGAATGTTTTCTATCAAGTTAATGAATGTGTGAGAAATAGTTTTCTTCTTGGGAGTTATCTCATAATAGCATACTAGATAGTAAGCATTGTGCAAATTTATCTTTGTATAGATTCTTGCTCTCTTAGAAACATCTAAGAGGTCTAAGAGCAGGGGGATCAGATATCTGTTCTTTTGGATAAGTTAGTTCAGTTCATAATAATCTACACAAAGCCTTAGCAATCTATTCTTTTTTCTGACAAATAGCACTAGTACACCACAAGGCAATCATGAGGGGTAGATAAAGTCTGTATGGATATTCTCATTGATGAACTCCCTTAGCATTTGGAGTTCTAACATAGATAAAGAGTAGATTAGTTCTAGGAAGAGTATAGTCTCCTTTTCTAATAGGATAGATAGGTCATAAAGTTGATAAGGGAGTATCTGTCTGGACTTATTCTTACTAAACACTTCTATATACTGATAGTATTCCACAGGTACTTTCTCCAAGTCAAATGTCATTTTTTTAACTTGGTCAGCTCATCTACTTGCTTTAGTTATCCCCAGTTTTCCAGTAAGTTACAGCTGGAATAACACAGCCCTTTCAGAGCAGCAGACTCTTCAATAGACTAGTATATTGATAAAGAAAACATAAGACTTGTTTGCTAATAAAGGACAAATAACCAACAAGTCTGTAAGTTTTCTTAGAGAGGAAAAAGTAACTTTTTGTTGGTTTGGTAAAGATAAGGTACTATTCCACTAATCTATGGTGGAGTTCCAGTCTCTAAGCCAGCTATGACCTAGCACTACTTCACAGAAACTATCTAGGGGTGTTGCATAGTACTCAATCATATACAATGACCTACATGCAAGCTAGATTGGTAATAATATTACTTGATTCATACAATGATTAATGGTACCATCTATCAAGGTGTGTGAGAAGAAGTCAATTTCCTGTATTCTAAGATTGTTCCTAATTATAAATCCTAAGTTTACAAAACAGTCTAATGATCCAGAGTCAATGAGCCCCTTGAAGATTCCTGATACCAACTATAAGTAAAGGTCAACAATCAGTACTCTTATGGTTGAGAGTGTTGCTATACCCAACCAAGGCCCTAAGTTCCAAGTATGCTAGAATAACTACTGCCTTGTTTTTTGACTCCTCAGACAATATAAGGGCCAGTTCAACATATGCCACTTGGGCTCCCAATACTTCTATACTCTTTCTTGCCTACCTAGAATATAACCTTACTAGATGACCTGACTAGCTATAATATAGACAGAGTTCTAGATTCATTCAATGAGTATGTTTTGCTAATATCAAATGACCATTAGGTTCTAGGATACTCAAGGAAAGGGTTGGTTTTTGCTATTGAATGGTACCAGAGTGTCACAAACTTCATTTGGACCATAACTCCAGGAATACTTGACCAATTTCAACAATCTAAATGGCCACCAGAAGCCCTTAAGAAGACCTTTCAAACGGTACCAAAAACATCTCAAAGCAATCAGTATTCACTGAGTTATCAGCAGATCAGTTAGTGATCACTAAATCACTAAATACTAAATTGCCGATATCTTGGAAACTGCTTAACATAATCATTTGCTTCAATGACCATTGTGAAGCTCTCTTCAATGTACTTCTTTTGGCTATAAATAGAACCCAAGGTGATAAGATCCCATAGAGATACAAGGTCCTCAATATTTGTATATAATACTGATCTTTATCCATAGATTATTATCTGTTCTTGAATAGAACAAAGAACTGCCCTAAGATGGTTAGGTTATCTCTATTTCAAGAACAATAGTACTCCTATATGTAGAACAATAGGTAATAATCATGTGGTAGGCTGTTCTGGTACACAGACCACTACAATCATGTATTTAAAAACTATATATCTGAGAATAAACCTTAGACTTAACAACATCTTTTGCTGCTTGTCTAACTTTGCTTTTTTGAATACTTTGATTATCAAATCAAGCAATCACAAATCAGTAAGTGGCCATTTGTGATACAAGCACAGGTTTGCTTATATCACACAAAAGTATTTTAAGTCTCTGGCAGTGATAGAAAATAGAGAGCTTATAGAGCTCTTTGTTAAAATATTAGATAACATATTCTAGGACATGTTAAACTCTAGATTAAGTATAAAGAGAAATCTAAAAGTAAATACTTAGAAAAGGAGTTGTATAGAGGATCTGTATAATCTAGAGCATATAATATAGAAAGTGGTGGACTTAATAAGTGATAAAACTATTACCAGAGCATTGAAATATACGCCAGTTATATTATTAAGAAATAAAAAGGTAAATCTAAACTCTAGAAGACTAGTATACTTTACAAAAGAGAAAGTAGTAAAAAAAGTTATGGTATATCCAAATATGGAGGTCTTACAATAAGATATAAATATATTGAAAACATTGTATGAAAAACAAGAAAGGTTATGAGAGTACTATGAAAAAAGCATATAAGAAGCGTTAGATAGCATTAAGACCTTGATACACTCTCAGAGATAGGTACTAGCAGTACAAATAAAAGAAGTAGAAAAATTTCCAGTAAAATACAAACAAAGACCACCACAGATGGGTCTATCTAGACTATTCTAGAAATTCTTCAACTGCTTTGAGATAAATCATCTGTTCCTGTTCTGTTCTAAAAAATTAGAAGATGAAAAAAAAGTTTAATATTAGTGGATAAGTTTACAGTAAGGTTTGCTAATGGAAAACTAATCTCTACAAAGCATAATATGTTGATTAAAGAGTATATAAGAAAGTACCTGCTATTATCGATAGTGGTAATAATATGGAAGGATCTGGAATTAAAAACATATAGTATATAGAATCAGAAACTAGATATAGAAGGTATTACAGTTTCTAGAAACAATAATGGAGGGGTGGCCAAAAGATACTCTAGAGTAGAAGAACAGATAAGGGAGTTATTACAATTGAGAAACAAACTTAGTAATATTAAAGTGTTCTTACAGAGCATAAGAATAAATAAAAAAGATAAGAAGAAAGCTAAGGTAAAAGATATAGAGAGGTTTATAAGACAAATAGCAACAAATTATATACAAACAAGAAAAAAGCCTCTAAATAAGATAAGGCTGGGTTTTTAGAAGAACTAACAAAGAAATCACCTTTGGAAAAGTAGATTTGGTTCCAGAGTAAAAAAGTTTTGGAAAACAATTAAAAGAACCTAGATAATGATCAGAGGGCAAAGGATAAAGAAAAAGAAAGAGCAACAGTTAGAATGTTGAAGAGGGTAAAAGAAACTATTAGCTTGGTATGAGCTAAATATACAATACCAGGTCCTAATTGCATACTAAAGAGTTTATAGGAATAAATCAAGAACAAAGGTATTAAAAAGATAATATAGAAACTTAGCACAGTAAAGTAAGATAAAAGTGTTCAAAAAGAGTATAAGCTCAATCTAGATCCACTTTACATAATGTTTCTAAAATGTCAATCCTTACGTACTGTAATAAGCTCATTATCAAAGTAGTCAACAAACTACTTCTGGGCCTTACTACACTTAACCAAGCTCTTATTGTAGATATCAAGATTGTATGTTCTTTCTTACCAGCTTCCTAAGTATTATATTAAAATTACAAATTGATGAAACTCAATAAAAAAATAAATAAAAAAGGAAAATGCTTTTTCTTCTAGCCTCTTTTACTTCTTTTTTTCACAACTGTACTATGTAAATATATTTAACATTGCCTTCTATTCTGCTATGCCAGCCTGTTACTACCATATGCTTCTACTCTATCTCTATACTACCACTTCCTATCAACATCTCCTGACCTTCCAAC
>Ga0153941_1000332_pt1 | contig 21120 bp, 14 predicted proteins | sample TSNJ025MetaG_FD_104733 | JGI IMG/M metagenome (GOLD analysis project Ga0153941, IMG submission 104733) | Attine ant fungus gardens microbial communities from New Jersey, USA - TSNJ025 MetaG | ecosystem: Host-associated > Fungi > Mycelium > Unclassified | place: USA: New Jersey, Brendan T. Byrne...
AAGGCATTGTTGTTTCAGATAAAGATCTTAATTCTGTCAACATTAAGCCAGACGATTTTCATGGTGAATGGAATTACATAATTTTACCAAACATGTAAAGTTTATTATTGCACACCTACTTACGCCAATACCACTACCAAAATCCAATATCTTTTTATTTGAAATTTCACCTAACTGAAGCCATACTATTCTCTTCATAAGTGCTTCCCATGGTTGTAAATTTTTTAACATCGTTACCTTACCCTCGCTGAGACGGCTCATCCATAAGCTAAGTTAGTTGCCCTATAATTATAACATTACAATTATGGACTATCAAATATTTTTGAAAGGAAAAAGTGAGTTCAAATCCGTCTGACACGACCTTCTTTTCTTGGCTTTGCAGATCCAGGCTTAGTGGAAGACGGATACCCTAAAACAACATGGAGAAAGGCTCTGCAATCAGACGGGATTTCCCACTTTCTCAAAACTTCCTGTCCCAAATCACAGGAAAAGGTTTCAACAGCTCTCCCGACAAAGCAAGAGCCGATACCTAAGCTGTGAGCCGCCAATATCATATTCTCAGCTATAAGGCAACAATCCATTTCGCTATAAAGAAAATTTTCGGGAGCGAATAAAGTAATAACCGTAGCTGCACCATAGAAACCATCGCCTATTGTCGTGTCATCTGCGATACTCGGCTGCTCTTTTGATATATAAGCGGTATTCGCTGATATTCGTCCTTTGAACGCAGAAGCATTTTGCTTTCCCAAAGCACGGTTGCGTTCCTTATCTCCGCAAACAGCAATAATTGCTGACTGTCGGCTTCCTGCGTTTGGCGCGTAAAGTCCTGCTTCAATGATTTGCTCCAACTCGCTTTCTTTGATTTGCTCATCTTTGAATATTCGGACGGAATATCGGTCCATCATATTTTTAATTACTTCGTTCATCTGTGTTCCTCCAATCGTATAGCAAACATATTTTTGTATCCAATCAATTTACCTCTTTCCAACATTGAGGGTCTGGGGCATACATATCCCCTGTGTAGCCGTATGTGACTGCAGGACAACCCCGACAAAAGCCGCAAAGCTCACACCTGCTGCATTTTTCAAACTTCCCGAACTCTCTATATCCCTCCATTTTACTGCTGAGAAAGAGCTCATACATTGATTTTTCATGAATACTGCCTACCTTGCTCTCCATACGGCGGCAAGCATACACATCACCATTCGGCAGGATTGTCATGTGAGAAATAGCCAGGTGGCAGCCATCATAAATCATACCCTTTTTGGCATCTGTGGGAATTTTGAATACTCCTTTTTCATACATCAGCAATGTCCACAAATGGTCTTTCATCTGAAAATAAGTATGGCGCTCTTTATACTCCATATATTTTTCATAGCACTTTTCCAAAAATGTTTTATACGCAAGCGGAGAAATATGGTATTCCTCACTTTTCTGCTCGCATGTTGGGCAATATCTGCCGAACGCAAATACATCAGCCTCTTTCTTCACAACCAAATCAATCAGTTCGGGAAAATCGTTCCTATTAGCAGAGGACACCGTAGACATTATCGCACAATACATACCTGCTTTTTTTATGCAATCTATTTTTTCAACAGTCGTATCAAATGACCCTGCTTTTCGAAAATTGTCATGCGTTTCTCTCATGCCGTCTAATGAAAGCTGATACTTCTTGCAGCCATAAGAAGCAAGACGTTTACATACTTCATCACTTAAGTGAAACGGATTTCCGAGGATACCAAAATCAATATGATTTTGCTTCAGCAATCCGCATAAACTCCAAAAGTCCGGGTGTAATATCGGATCACCACCTGTAATGTAAAAATACGGGGTACGGTCTAAACGATTGCACATTTGGACACAGCTTGCAACGATATGCTCCATATCTTTATAGGGGATTTCCTTTAGGGAAACATTATTGTTCCCCGAAAAGATATAGCAATGTTTGCACCGTTGGTCGCAATGGTCAGAGATGTGCCATTGAAAAGCAAAGTATGGTTTCATAAAAGCTCTCCTTAACTCACAATTCCTATATAAAATCAGTTCGATTGAAAATAGCATTATGTTCCCGACTTCCCGATTTCGGGGAAATCGGGAACATTTTGTGTGGCAGCTTACTTTCCTGGGTCGGAAGCACCACAAGCAGAACCGCAGGCAGAGGCGGGAGCTTCTTCCTTTGGATCGGCAGCACCGCAGGCAGAAGCAGGTGTTTCCTCTTTCTGAGGATCAGAAGCACCACAAGCAGATGAAGCAGCCCAGGCAGCAATGTTTTCTAAAGCCATTTAAATATCCTCCTTTCATGTGGTCTTGATTACTTAGGCTTCATAGCCTATACTTATTATGGTTTGTAACATGATAACATTCAAGTAGGCACTATTTTATTATGTAGTGAGTAATTTATCACTTAGTGCAGAAATGAATGTAGCTGAAAGGAGATTGATATATATGAATATATATGATAACTATATTTAAACCACTATATGCACCGCCCAAATTAAGAATATGGCTCTTTTTTGTGGCTAGCGATGGGGATATTCCTTTGAGCCGCTCCGCCCATGAGTGGGCGGCGGGGGTGGGTTGAAAATCCGGCGCGTTGGAACGGTGCAATGTTGAAATTTGCTCATTTCAAACCTGCTGGTAGTAAGGGTTTCAAAATGAGTAAGTGGAGTGGGTAATGCTCTTATATTGCCTCCGCTGCTTAAGGCAAGTAAATATCTACATTGGTTGAAAACAAGGCGAGGAGTGCTGCGAATTCGTGGGTCAACTTAACCCGAAGTTACGGGTTTGGGGCAAAGCTCAAAGCTCCAACAAGCGTTATTCAAGTGTGTACGGACACTTGAATTGCTTGCCGCTTAGTGATATAATGAGTAACACAGAAAATTTATATTAGACAGTGTTGAAATGGAAGGAAATAATATGCACAAGATAGTCCCGCAAGATTACAATGGAGTCGTTTTTATACGGCATAGAGGCAAGGTAATACTAAAAGAAGCTTTTGGTTATGCAGATCTGCCGAACAAACGCCCAAATAGACTTGATACTATCTTTGTTACAGCGTCAGCTGGAAAAGTATTTACCGCAACGGGAATACTAAAACTTATCGAACAGGCCAAGTTGAATTTAGAAAGCAATATTGGCAATTTGCTTAATTTTGATTTGAAACAGATTGATCCGTGTATAACTGTTCGGCAATTGTTGACGCATACATCCGGTATACCTGACTATTTCGACGAATCCAAATGCGGAAAATATTCTGATCTTTTTCGTAATTTTCCAAGCTATAATATAAGAAAAAACAGCGATTTTATACCCATGTTTATTGATATGCCGATGATGTATCCGCGCGGAGAAATATTTCATTACAATCAAACAGGGTTTATTACGCTTGGGCTTATTATAGAATCTGTTACTGGATTACCATTTGACGAGTATCTTGCCAGAGAGGTGTTCGCTCCCTGCGGTATGCAACAAACATGCTATCATGAATACGATAGATTGCCCGCGAATTGTGCAAATGTATATATACGTGATGATAACGGAGAATATTACACAAACATATATAGTTCTGGTGCTAAAGGAACAGGAGACGGCGGTGCTTATACGACTCTGGCCGATATAAACTCTTTCTGGAAGGGTTTGTACGACGGGACACTTATTAGCAGAGAGATGCTGCACCAAATGGCCTCTTCGCAGGTTTCTGCAAATTGTTATGGCTATGGTATGTGGCTTGAAAAAATCGCCGGTCGTAATTTTCCACATTTTGAAGGTTGTGAGGACGGTATCAGCTTTTGGTCTATGTATGACGAAACGGAAGATTTTCTGCTTACTCTTATCAGCAATAAAGGTGATAATGTGTGGAAGTTAAACAGAACAATTTTAAGGGAGTTCTATAGCGATGTTTCACCGCATTTTGATTATTGCGAAGGTGCTCGTTTATAACAAGTGGTTTGATGTGTGTATGAGCGTACAGTATAAGCATTTTCTGTAGCAGTACATTGTAGTCAATCGCAATGGATACTTGCCTATGTCTTAAAATCGGCGGCACATATGATAAATATTCATAAAACCGCTTGACAGAACATATCATAAATAGTAATATAACACTGTAACATAACGGTGTTATATCAAGGCGGTGATAACGTGGGCAACAATGATTTGAACACATTGCAAAAGATTATGGCAGAAGCCAAAAAGGAGTTTCTGGAAAAGGGCTACAAGGACGCTTCCCTGCGCAACATTGTTAAGCAGGCGGGCGTCACTACAGGTGCGTTTTATGGCTACTATCCGGACAAAGAAGCACTGTTCCATGCACTGGTATCTCCTGCTGCGGAAGGACTGTGGGCGTATTTTATCAAGACCCAACAGGGGTTTGCCGATCTGCAGACAGAGCAGAAAATCTCTCAGCTGCACAGCTATACCGAGGAACCTATGCGATATTTACTGCGTTATATTTATGAGCATTTTGACGCTTTCAAGCTGATTGTCTGCTGCTCCGACGGAACGGACTATGCCTGTTATATTGACTCACTTGTGGAGATAGAGACGAAATGCACGCAGGAATTTATAAAGGCAGCAAAAAAGGGGGGATACCGGATAAACGAGATAAAGCCTGAATTGATCCATATACTGTCGAGTGCTTACTTTTATGGAGTATTTGAGGTAGTGATCCACGATATGTCAAAGAAGGATGCTGACGATTATGTTGCTGATATAACCGCCTTTCATCGGGCTGGCTGGGATAAAATTTTCGGCTTTATTTGAGAACAAAAATTTTTAAACACATGTTAGCGTCAACTAACTGTGGATGAATTGTTTCGTCTGCAAGAGTTCATGGAGAAAACCACAAGTCCATATATGGATTTATGGCGGGAATGTCAGTTATGGCCATCACTTTTTAACTGTTTTTGTGAATATTTTTTTTAATTATGGGTTAGTTTATGCTAACCTGACAAGGGGGTATGTAAATTGCAAAATAAAGAAAAAAGCACTGTTTCATGGCTGATGGAGTTTGCCGGACCGCACAAGTCCAGCTACATCGCTTCTGTTATCTGTGCGGTTATTGGTGTCATCCTCAGTATCGCACCGTATTTATTTGTAGGGCAGATGATTTTACATTTGATACAAAACGACAGGGAACTGTCTTTCTATGTCTTGTATTGTCTGTTTTCTGTAGGTGTCTGGCTGCTGCGTTATATCTTTCACAGTATCTCTACCAGCCTGTCCCACAAAGCGACATTTTCGGTGATTTCTCAGGTGCGCCTACGACTGACAGAGAAACTGACCAGACTGCCTATGGGTTATGTGCTGGATACGCCATCAGGCAATCTCAAGAACATTATAGTCGAAAAGGTGGACAGCATTGAAACCACGCTTGCCCATATTGTACCAGAAATGAGCGCCAATGTACTTGTTTCAGTCAGTATCATCATTTACTTGTTTATTGTGGATTGGCGCATGGCGCTGGCGGCACTGATTACCATACCCATAGGCGTCGTCTGTTATATGCTCATGATGGTCGGATATGAAGCAAGATTCAAAAATTATGTAGTCAAGAACAAGCACTTAAACGCCACGGCGGTAGAATACATAAGCGGCATAGAGGTAGTCAAAGCCTTCAACCAGTCAGCTTCTTCCTACGAGAAGTTTACCACTGCTGCCAGAGAAGCAGCCGCCGGTGCCATCGACTGGATGCGCTCAACGCTTGGATATTTTTCCACTGCTATGTCAGTCTTTCCGGCAGTTTTGGTTGGAGTGCTCCCAATCGGCTGCCTGCTGTACATGAATGGTACGCTCCCCGTTGATACGTTTATCATAACCATTATACTATCTCTGGGTATTATGGGGCCATTGATTAACACAATGTCTCATTCAGACGACCTGGCGAAAATAACCACAATCATCGGGGATATTGCGGAGATTTTGAATGTATCAGATATGGAGCGTCCAGAGACAGATAAAGACCTTATGGGTTATGATATAGAACTTAAAAATGTATCCTTCGCATATGGGAAGGCGCAGGTATTGCATAATGTAAGCCTGTCCGTAGATGCAGGCAGTGTCACAGCCCTTGTAGGGCCATCCGGGGGCGGCAAATCTACTATAGCCAAGCTAATCGCCTCCATGTGGGATGTGTCGGAAGGCTCCATTTCAATCGGCGGTATAAACATCAAAGAGATACCCCTATCGCAGATAAATTCAAATATTTCTTATGTTTCTCAGGATAACTACCTCTTTGACGATACCATACGCAACAATATTCGTATGGGCAGACCCGGCGCTTCTGATAAAGAGGTAGAACGCGCCGCTAAGGAGAGTGGGTGTCATGCGTTTATTATGCAGCTGGATAACAAGTATGAAACACAGTGCGGCGGCGGGGGCGGTCATCTGTCTGGCGGCGAACGCCAACGAATTGCGATTGCCAGAGCCATGTTGAAAAATGCACCTATCGTGATTTTAGATGAGGCTACGGCATATACAGACCCGGAGAACGAAGCGGTGATTCAAACAGCAGTTTCCAGGCTGGTGTCGGGAAAAATGCTGATTGTCATTGCCCACCGTCTGTCTACAATTACAGATTCGGATAAGATCGTAGTTATTGAAAACGGGACGATATCTGCCTGGGGAACACATGAAGAACTGCTGGCAGGCTGCCCCTTGTATAAAAATATGTGGGAAGCCCACATCGGGGTAAAAGACAGTGCAAAGGAGGTTTTGGTATGATTCAGATACTTCGGAAATTCTTTCGGTTTTCAGGAGCGCAGCGCGGTAAGTTCTATTCTTCTATCATCATCTCACTTATCCATGCCGTTTTTGAAGCAATACGCATTCCGGCTATTGCCATCGTGCTAACGGCAATCATTGACGGAAATATGACGATGCAGACCGCTTGGACATCATTAGGCATTATGTTTGTCAGTATCATCGGCTGCACGCTTACAAGGCAAAGCATGGCCATGAAACAAACCGAGGGAGGATACACGCTGGCGGCCAATAAGCGGGTGGAGATCGGCGAACGCCTGAAATATATGCCTATGGGGTATTTCAATAACAATAGCCTTGGTTATATTACCTCTGTCACCACCAACACCTGCGAAAACCTTCAGGATGTGGCAACACGGGTCATCATGATTACGTTGCAGGGCGTACTTACCACAGCAATTATTACACTGGCTGTTTTGATTTACGACTGGAGAATAGGGTTGCTGATCATCGCAGGTATCCTCTCTTTCCTTGTTGTAAATGCTCTCATGCAAAAAAAATCTCTACAACTCTCACCAATCAAGTCAGCCGCAGACAGCAGGCTGGTGAGTGCGGTATTGGAGTACGTGCAGGGTATTGGCGTAGTCAGGTCTTATAATCTTGATAAAATGGCAAATAAAACAGTAGATCAGGCGATTAAAGAGAACGAGGACATCAATTTGGGAATGGAGAAGAACTTTATCCCCTATATGAGTCTCCAGAGCTTTGTGCTAAAGCTATTCAGTGTATTGATGATACTGGGAGCCATCTCTTTTTATCTGAATGGAAGCATGGAGCTGATTACCTGTCTTTTGATGATGGTGTCATCCTTTATCATATATGGGCAGCTGGATTCCGCCGGCAGCTTTTCGGCGCTGCTGCGTATCATGGATTTATCTATGGATAAAATTGATGAGATATTCCATACGCCGCTCATGGATGTGAACGGAAAAGATGTGATACCAGGCAATGTTGCCATCCAGGGAGAAAATGTGAGTTTTTCTTATGAACCGAGCTTTTCTGACGAAAAGCAAAAAATCATTGATGATGTGAGTTTTGCTATCCCGGAAGGCACAACCACAGCGATTGTCGGACCTTCCGGCGGCGGTAAGACTACACTGTGCCGTCTGATGGCACGGTTTTGGGATGTGGACAGCGGAAAAATCACGCTGGGTGGTGTGGATGTGCGGGAATATACATTAGACAGTCTGCTTTCCAATTTCAGCATGGTGTTCCAAAATGTATACCTGTTCAACGATACCATTATAAACAATATTAAATTCGGCAAGCCAGGTGCGACAATGGATGAAGTGATTTCGGCGGCAAAAAAAGCCTGCTGCCATGATTTTATCTCACAGCTTCCCAACGGTTATGATACCATCATCGGTGAAGGAGGCGCAACCATATCAGGCGGTGAAAAGCAGCGGATTTCTATTGCGAGGGCTTTATTAAAAGATGCGCCTGTTATTATTTTAGACGAGGCAACCGCCAACGTAGACCCGGAGAATGAGCAACAGTTACAGGCTGCTATTGAGGAATTGACGCAGAATAAGACCATCGTTATGATCGCCCACCGACTGAAAACCGTGCAGAACGCAGACCAAATCCTTGTGCTGGACGGTGGGAAAATTGTTCAGAGAGGCACTCATGACGAGTTGATTAAGCAAGAAGGCATTTATGCAGACTTCATCGGTATCCGCAAAAAGGCTATTGGCTGGAAATTAAAAGTTAATGCAGAACCTTAGAAGGAGGGATTTCTATGAAACAAAAATCCAATCAATTAAGCAGGCTCCTCAGCTTTTGCGGCAAAAGCCATGGCCTGTTATCGCTTTCCCGTGTTTTGTCAGGCATCAGTGCAGTTTTTATACTTGCTCCTTTTCTGTGTGTCTATATAGCTGCCAGGGATTTGATTGCCGTATTTGCGGGAAGTACTTTAGATACATCCGGTCTGCTTAAATGGGGAATATACGCCCTGATTTTCGAGCTTGTGGGGTTAGCCATATATTTTGCCGCTTTGTTATGTTCTCATGTCGTGGCATTCAGAACGGAAAAGAACCTGAAAATGGCCGCTCTTACCCATCTGGCCAAAATGCCCATGGGCTACTTCGATTTGAATCCAAGCGGCAAGCTGAGAAAAATTATTGACGAGAACAGCTCCCAGACACAATCCTTTATCGCCCACCAACTCCCCGATTTGGTGGGGGCATATGTAACGATGATTATCAGTGTTATTTTGATGCTCGTCTTTGACTGGCGTGTTGGACTGCCTTTGATACTCCTCTTCGGGATCGGATTCTTTTTGCAAGGTTCTTTAATCGGCAAGGAGAGCATGGAATTTATGAAGACATACCAGGATTCCCTGGAAACCATGAACCACGAAGCGGTGGAGTATATCCGCGGTATCTTGGTCGTCAAAGTGTTTGGCCAGACAGTGCAGTCTTTTACAAAGTTCAATGATGCTATCAAATCCTATCGTGATTACGCGCTGGCCTATACAATGTCCTGCCGGAAGGGAATGGTTGCGTTTACGGCGGTTATCAATTCAGGCTTTCTTGTATTGGTTCCGGCTGCCCTTATTATCGGAATTACAACAACAGACCTGGTCGGTTTTATACAGAACTTTCTTTTTTATGTTATTTTTTCGCCTGCCTGCGCCGTTATGCTGAACAAGATTTTGTATATGACAAACTATAAGATGCAGGCAGAGGAGTCCATGCGCAGAATTGATATGATTCTGACCGCCAGACCGCAGTCTGAGACAGACCGGCCTATAACCACCAATACCCATGATGTTACTTTTGAAAACGTTACTTTTTCTTATGAAAATACGAAACATCCTGCGGTAGAGCATCTTAGCTTTATTGCCGCAGCAGGAACTACTACTGCGCTGGTTGGTCACTCCGGCTCCGGCAAAAGTACGGCAGCCAGCCTGATTCCACGGTTTTATGATGTGCAGGAGGGCGCGGTCAAAATCGGCGGAGTGAATGTGCAGGATATGTCCCATGGGGATTTGATGAAAAAGACTGCCTTTGTATTCCAGAATCCGAAGCTGTTTAAGGATACACTGCTGGCAAATATCTGTGCGGCCCGTCCGACAGCTGCGCGGGAGGAGGTGCTCACAGCGGCGCATCTTGCCAGGTGCGATGATATGATAGAAAAATTTCCCAAAGGGATAGATACTGTCGTTGGCAGCAAGGGTGTCTATCTGTCCGGTGGTGAAGTACAAAGGATTGCCATAGCGCGGGCGATTCTAAAAAACGCTCCCATTGTAGTGCTTGATGAGGCAACAGCGTTTGCCGATCCGGAGAACGAACGTCAAATCCAGCAGGCGTTTGAGGGTCTGGTGAAGGGAAAAACAGTTATTATGATTGCTCACAGGCTATCCACTGTACAAAATGCGGATCAGATATTGGTAATGAAGCTGGGCCATATAGTGGAGAGCGGAACCCATGATGCGCTTTTAAAACAGAATGGCGTATACACCCGTATGTGGGACAATTATATAAAAACAACCCAGTGGCATATTGGAAATGAGGTGAAATCATGCTGAAACGTGCATTTGCTCTTAGTAATCGAGGTTCCGGAAATTTGAATAAAGGGATTGCAGCGACTACATTCAGCAATCTTTGCCTGATGCTCCCGGTCAGCTTGTTAATGATGGTTATTATGGAACTTTTGGGCGTTATAACGGGAGAACAGGCTGGAATTGGTGGGAATATTCCGCTTTACTGTGTACTTGCTGTCTTACTGTTTATAGCGGTATTCGCATCCCAGCGGCTGCAATACAATAAGACATACACGAATGCCTATCAGGAGAGCGCCAATCGGAGGATTGTTTTAGCAGAAAAGCTCCGCAAGCTGCCGCTGTCCTTCTTTGGACAAAGGGATATTTCGGATTTGACAACCACCATCATGGGAGATTGTACCGCCCTTGAGCGCACGTTCTCCAACGCAATTCCGCAACTGTTCGGAACCATTTTTATGTTCATATTAACAGTCATTGGTTTGTTGGTTCTGGACTGGAGATTGGGGCTTTGTATTGCCGTCCCTGTACCGATTGCCGCGCTTGTCATCCTTACGGCCCGGAAGGCACAAGCCAAAGCGGAAAGTGCGAATCTGGACGCAAAAAGAGCTGCTTATGACGGTGTTCAGGAATATCTGGATACCATTAAGGAATTGAAATCAGCGTCCAGGGAAGCGGCATATTTGGAAGGACTGGAGATAAAGTTGGAGAATGTGGTACACAGCTCTTTCAGAAACGAGCTGGCTCCGGGTGCTTCCACAACAGCGGCACAGTTCCTGCTGCGTTTCGGTCTTGCTGCGGTTCTTCTTGTGGGCGGATACCTTGTGACCGCCGGATCGCTCTCTGTCCCGATGTTTATTCTTTTCCTTGTGCTTGCGGGGAGAATTTATGACCCGTTTAATAGCTGCTTTATGCTGCTTGCTGAGTTTTTCGCTGCCCAGGTCAGCGTAAAACGCATGAAACAAATTGATGCGACGGCGGAACAGAGCGGCACGGCGGTATGCGACAATCAGGGATATGATATTACGTTTAACAATGTTGTCTTTTCCTATCATGAAGAACCTGTTTTAAACGGCGTTTCATTCACCGCGAAGCAAGGGGAAGTTACGGCATTGGTTGGGCCATCCGGCAGCGGCAAGTCAACGGCTTCCAAGCTGGCAGCCCGGTTCTGGGACGCCGATTCCGGAACAATTACCCTTGGCGGTGTAGATGTTGCCGGTGTGGAGCCGGAAACGCTGTTAAAGAATTTTGCTGTTGTATTTCAGGATGTCCTGTTATTTGACGATACGGTGATGGAAAACATACGATTAGGACGCCGGGATGCTGCGGACGAGGAAGTAATGGCCGCAGCAAAAGCCGCACAGTGCGAAGAATTTATCAGCCGCTTGCCTCAAGGGTATCAAACAAATATTGGAGAGAATGGCAGCGCACTGTCAGGCGGTGAACGGCAGCGTATTTCAATCGCACGAGCATTGCTGAAAGACGCGCCGATTGTCCTGCTTGATGAAGCAACGGCCTCCATGGATGCCGAAAGTGAAACACTGGTGCAGGACGCCTTGTCTGTTTTACTTAAAAATAAGACAGTGATGGTAATCGCTCATCGAATGAGAACCGTAGCAAACGCAGATAAAATCGTAGTATTGGATAACGGCCTTGTCAGTGAACAGGGTACTCCTTCGGAACTCATGGCAAAAGGCGGTCTCTATGCGCATATGGTGTCGCTTCAACAAAATAAAATTATTATATAGGAGGCTCAAATGAGTGAAACAATCATAAATGAAAAAGATAAACAAAAGAAATTCATACTAAGCGGCAATCCGTGGAAAGTCATGTTCGATTTATCATGGCCTGCGGTTATCGCCATGGTGTTATACGGATTTAATACGGTATTGGACGCTATATTTGTTGGGCGATTTGTGGGAGAAACCGCAATGGCGGGCGTTTCCCTGGCATATCCCCTAACGCAGATCAGCGTGGCGTTCGGCTGCCTGATCGGCGTTGGCGCAGGCTCGGTACTCAGCATTGCTCTGGGCGCGCAGGATAAAAAAACAGAGGAAAAGTTGTTCGGTTGCGTCAATCGCCTGTCTTTGATCTGCACCGCTATTTACATGGTGGTCACGCTTATTTTTTCCACACAGCTTATTCAGATCATGGGCGGCGAAGGTGAAACGCTCGCTTTAGGTGACAACTATTTCCGGGTTACGATAATCGGTGCAATATTTTGGATTTACGGCTTGGCAGGGAATATGATTGTCCGCGCCGAAGGCCGGATGAAAACAGCGGCATGGATGATGGCATTGGGTCTTATTGTAAATGCCGCTGCAAACTACATCTTCATCGTGCTTCTCAACATGGGTGTGGAGGGTGCTGCCTGGGGAACGAACATCGGGATGTTGGTTTATACCGTGGTGGGCTGGATTTATTTCGGAAAAGGCCATGCTTCTTTTAAGAGCAGAATCTTCTCTCTGAAAGGCGACAAGGAAATCACAACATCCATTATCCGGCTGGGGATGTCCTCACTGATTATGTCGGTTATGACTCTTGTGCAATCTGTTTTTGTCTTTAACGCCCTTGCTAAATATGGGACGACATCGGATGTGGCGTTCTTTGGCGTGGTTTATCGGATTTTCCAATTCCTGCTGACTCCGATTTTCGGACTGATGCGGGCTTTACAGCCAGCCATAGGCATCAATTACGGCGCAAAACAGTATGATCGTGTAATACGTTCTTACAAAATATTCGGTGTTGCTGCCATGCTGCTGACGCTTCCATTCTGGTTCATCTCAATGGTGGCACCTGGTTCTATTTTAGGCTTAATGCTGACAGATCAAACACTTGTCACCACGCAGCTAACATACTTTAGAATTTATATGGCAATCTTGCCGCTGATGTCCTTTATTTTTATGGCAATGACATTGTTCCCCGCTATTGATAAGGGTTTGCCGGCAATGATTATCGGTATCGCACGGCAGCTTGTTTTCTATGTCCCCGTCATGCTGATTGTACCGAAACTAATCGGTGTGGGAGGTATATATTACGGCTCAATAACTATTGACAGCGTGATTCTGCTTTGGACACTATTTATGGTTAAAAAAGAGTTTAATTCTTTGCGTACAAGAAATTTTCAACCAATTAAAATGAAAGAATTAAAGGTATAATAAATCAGTAATTTGCCCGCAATGGGGCCAAAATAGAGTCAGCGAGTAAGTTTTCACTTACTGCTGGCTCTTATCCTCCCCGCTATCTCTTTGACCTTTTATTTTCTTAGCTATTTCTCGAGTATCTTCATATGAATCATACAAGCACTCTTTGATAATATCATCCGACAAAACCTTACAATGATTCATTGCCCGCACAATGCCGTATCTGCAATAAGTACAATCTCCCTTTTGATACACATGGAGCAAGATTGGGAGAGCATTTGCAGAGCGATGATGTGTATAAATATGCACAATATCGCCTTGTGCGTAATGCGGAATACTTGAGGTTTTCTTAATCAGTTTGCGTATAATATCGTCATCCGTTTTTCGATAATTCTTTTTGAGTAAGCCGAGCGCAAGGGAATCAAGTCCTTTTTCCTCTAATAGTTGTACCGCCAAATCATGAATCCGATTATCTTTGAAGCTTTCCAGCTTTTCGATGGCAATTTCTGAGAGAAGCTCATTTTTTGACTGAGAATATTCTATCAAGGGTGTTATATCCAAAGGGAAGGGCTTGCGCCAGAACATCATCAACAAAAGTGCCTTTACGGTTTCGTCATCTTCACGCAAGACGGTGTGCGCCAATTCTATAAACTCTTCGTCTGATGCTTTTTTTGCAAACAAATATCGAAGCCGAGGTATTTTACTTCGCGGGTTCTCATTTTTTGCTGCTTCCCTTGCGTTTTGCAGCAGAACATCGACAGTTATTGTTTCTGTTAATAGGTTTTCCTGGTATTCTTTACGCGATAGTTCTTCCGCTTTTTGAGTATCAATAAGTGTTTTAATAGCGTCTGATTTTTCGTACATTTTATCAATAAAATCATTAACACGCTTGTCCCCGAATTTATCTTTTGCGATATCAATAAAGGAATCGCACCTAAGGCAACTATCGTTACCGCGTTTTTCTATCATTTCACCAATGTCTTTGATGCACTGTTCAAAGGACTTAAACCCACTGTCCAGTTTTCTTATCATTAACTCTTCAAACTGTTCACGCTCACAAAGAGTAAGTCTATAATTTCGCAATATCGGCAAACGGGTTTTCAGTTCATTATACTTCTTCTCCAGCGTTTCATCAGCCGTCTTGTACCCGTCATTTGAAAAACAACACAGTGTATCATAAAGTTGTTCAGAAAGCCGCCAATATAGTCTTTTCCCGAATTTTTCAGCTATTTTATCCAAAAACATATTCGGGTTGTCAAATGTTTTAATCGCCGTATATAGATAGTATCCCTTTGTGCCTTCAACTTGCGTGTCATATGCAATATCTCGCAAGCAGCAGCGTAACACTATGTCACGATACTGCGTACGATTTGGATTTTCTTTTAGTTCGATAATTGCGCTGCCAAGTCCACGGCGTATTTTGTACAAAAAGTCTTTTTCGGTCATATATATGCCCCCTTTTTTTTGTGTGTCACTACCATGTAATTTCTCTCACCAGTGTTGAGAGTTTTTTGTTCCATTATAGGTTTCATAAAATTTACGCATTCTCCAGATAATCTTTTTCCTTTTTCAAACAGTCTTTTGATCTATTCTATCAAGGCAAGCTCTACGTTGTCAAACATAAGAATATATTATCATGAGAGCATACTCGATTCCTGCCTGCTTTTTTTGCTTTATAGAGCGCTTTGTCAGCATTGGAAATAAAGATTTCAAATGAGCTGTTTCTTTGAGGTTTTTCTGTGTTTACGCCAATACTGACCGTTATTTTCGTTTCTGTACCGTCCGGACAGGGAATAACCAGGTTGCTGACGTTAAGACGTATTCTCTCCGCAATAACGAAAGCGCTGTCCTTATCGGTGTTGGGCAGTAAAACAGCGAATTCTTCACCGCCCCAACGGGCACCAAAATCACCTGGGCGGGTGAGGGACTGCGTCACGGCTTTCGCTACTGCCTGTAGAGCCACATCACCTTGCTGATGCCCGTATGTATCGTTATATGTTTTGAACATATCCACATCCATCATTAAGATACTTATAAATGTGTCGTCCCTTATCGCCCGAAGCCATTCCATATCCATCCGGTTATCGAAGCTTCGTCTGTTTGGTATTGCTGTTAACCCATCTATCATTGTTGCGATAGCTAATTCCGTGTTTTCTTTTTTTATCAAAAACATACGCCCTGTCATCGTAACCATAGCAAGCACAAAGACAGCACCAAAGAAAAATATAAAAGCAATCAGTAAATTATCCATTGACACTTCACTTTTAATTGCATACGTTACCATGCAGATTATATAGCCAATAAAAAAGAATATCATCAATAGAAAGCAAACCGCATTAATCCAATCCCCGAACAGGTTCTTCGTATTCATATGAGTCTTAATCCCGATTAAAGATTTATAGTATTTATAAATACTGTATAACATAATACCCGCTCCAAATGCGACCAGTAAAACACATAACGCTCGCATATGCATCCTCCTTTCTTCCATACAAATTCAAGCGGCCGCTTCAATTCTTCAAGAACAAATCTGATGGCTGCACCACACAAAGCATTATTTAAACCGGGTTACATCAATGGCGTATTGCAGATGCGCTTTTTTATTTTTTTTCCATTGGACGAGGCAGTCATATACAACATAACGCTTGCCGTCCTGCTCGTCGACATGCTCCCATACAACAGGGCCGTCTTCAGGATTTTCAAGCAATTGCTGTAGCTTGCAAAACGGGCAGCGGGATGCTTTGCGGTTATAAACCGTTTGCCAGCAAATTTTCCCTTTAAGAGAATTGACTGCTCCCAGTTTCATACGCAGGGTGTCGTTGGCAAAGAGTATTTCATCCGTCTCCAGATCCGATATGTAGATGATGATATCCAGATTATTAAGAACGGAATCCATCACATCTGTACGGAATTTTATCTCGTCCTGTAAATATATCCTGTCAAGGACGTTGGCTAATATCCCGCTGACACTGTGAACCATAAGCACCTCTTCGGGCAGCCAGTTCCTGCGTTCGTTGCTTACGTCCAGCCCAATGTATCCAAGCAGCTCTTTACCGCGCCATAAGGGAATAGCAATGTTGCTTCTAACACCAACCTCCAGAAACATCTGGTATATATCCTCGGGTAAAGCTGAAATATCCGGTGACACGATCATACCCTCTTTTTTAAATAAGGGGATAAAGCTTGGGGTTGCTTTCATAATATCGATACTGATATACCGGCCAAGATTGGTTATGGTTCCCTCGTCACACCATTCATGGGTGTTGGTAAAGGTATAATCTTCCGAATTTCTAAGGAAAAGTACATGCCGGTTTACGCCCAGTTTCTCGCCGATTAAAGCCAATACAGCGTTGATGCCATCGTTAATATCCGGGGTGTTGAAGAGTATCTGCATACACCGGATAAGCGTCCGATATAGAGAAGGAGTAAGGGAATAAGCATTCTCCGAACTCAACAGCGTGTTTAAATCGATCCGGCTGTACTCACCCGCGGCGGAATTTTCCTCCTTACGATAAAAGTTATCAAGCTTCTTTTCAAATTCTTCACCGGGAAGAGGTTTACTAAACAGGTAGCCCTGAACAAAGTCCACTTTGTTATCCATCAGAATTTTCATTTGTTCGGCAGTTTCCACCCCTTCGGCGGTTAATTTCATGTCGGCGGAATGGGCCAGGCTTACCATCGTTTCCAACAAATGCTGAAGATATTCGTCGTTTTCAAGATCGTTAAGGAAAGCCTTTTCCGTTTTAAGTAAACTGGCCGGCAGATTTTTAAGGGAATTATAAGAGGAATATCCGGTTCCAAAATCATCCAGCGCAATGGGTATGCCGTGCTGGTGCAGCCTTAATAAAGCATCAAGAGTATGATTATTGAAATTAAGCTGGGTACTCTCCGTAATTTCCAATGCCAGTTTGCTGCTGGGATAGTCGTAGCGCTTTAGTATGTCGAGGACTTTTAAATCCAGATTTTTGTCCAGAAGCTGAACAGGGGATAGATTGACGTCAAGAAAAAATTCTTCATGCGTGTCCAGCTGCCACGCCTTACATTGCTTGACGCTCTCTTCCAGTATCCATTCTCCTATGAAGCCGATGAGCCCCAGCCGTTCCGCAGTTGGGATAAATTCAAACGGGGATACATCACCCAAAGTGGGGCTTGTCCATCGGCATAATGCTTCGGCTCCGCACCAGAGCCCGGTGATGGAACTCACAATGGGCTGATAATGCACGCTAAAGCCTTGCATATTGTTTATCATGCAGTTTTTAAGGCTTATCTCTATTTCAAGATTGTGTTTCAATAAGTTTTCTGTTTCTTCGTTGTATATGGCAATTTGCTCCTGAGCAGAAGCGTTTTTCAAAACGCGTTCGACAACGTTCAGAATATCGTCAGGGGAATGAATAACCCTGTCGGACACAATACCTATGGACACCGCACAAAAAATATTGCGGACGGAACTCTCATCGCCTATGATCCATGGTTTTTCAAAGCGGTCCTGGATGTGCCGGGCGGCTTTTTGGCCGGCTTCCATGTCCGCGCCGATGATCAATATACCAAATTCATCACTGCCCAAGTGGTAGAGCTGCCCCAATTCAAGGTCTGTAATCCAGTCTCTGACAGCAATCAAAAACCTATCCCCGATCTGTCGGCCGTAGCCCTCGTTAATTGTTCGCAATGATACGATATCAAAACATACGAGGGTGTAGGCTGTGTCGGGAGGAATTTTCGACAAGTCCTTTTCCAGACATGATACAGTTGGGAGCGCGAGTTTTTCATTCCAGACAGCCGACTGCTCATAATCCTGGTCACTCGGCGGCTCACAGCTTAAGTCCTTGTAAATATTCATAACGGCGTTTCGTCCATCGTGCCATTTAATGAAATGCTGTTTGACATTTAACCATTCGTCAAAATATCTGCTGTAACCTTTGAATTGCTGTTTATATCCATTTTTTTTGTCTGAGAATTGCTTGTTTTTCACAGGACAGTCTTCGCATAAATGGTTGTTCTCCTGGAACAACTCGTAACAACGCAGGCCTATTATATCTTCCTTGTTTTTATTTATTTTGTCGGCCGCTGTTTCATTCAGTGCTAATATTTCATCTGTCTGACAATCCACAACGTATACGCATGCGGTAGTTTCATTTATTAAGGTGTCAAATGTCTGATCTGCCATTTCCATATTATAATTATCCATGATTTACCTCCTTTTTTAAAAGCTCACCTTAATTGCCACAAAAATTTTGCACGCCTGAATTCTATTACTATAATTTTTGTTCTAGCATTATTATAGCATTTATTCACAGAAAATAGTAGACCGAAAGTTACATGTTTACACCTTTTATGCGCTTGTTTTTTCAAACTGTGAGTGATATAGATTGGCATACAAGCCATTTCTATCCAGTAATTCAACATGGCTGCCCTGTTCTACAATATCGCCGTCCTCCATGACAAGTATTAAGTCAGCATTACGGATTGTTGACAACCTGTGCGCAATGACAAAACTTGTTCTTCCTTTCATCAGGTTATCCATTGCCTTTTGTATTAGTATTTCTGTCCGGGTATCAACGGAGCTTGTCGCTTCATCTAAAATCAGGATTGTAGGATCTGCCAGGATTGCCCTTGCAATGGTTAGCAGCTGCTTTTGTCCTTGGGAAACATTTGTAGCTTCTTCATTAAGTACCATATCGTAACCATCCGGTAATGTCTGTACGAAATGATGAACATTGGCGGCTTTAGCTGCTGTTATGACTTCCTCGTCGGTTGCTTCTGGTTTTCCATAGCGGATATTTTCTTTAATGCTGCCGTTAAACAGCCATGTATCTTGAAGTACCATACCAAAAATCTGTCGCAATTCGCTTCTGTTAAAATCCCTTATATCGTGACCATCTATCAATATTGCACCTTTGTTTACGTCATAAAACCGCATAAGAAGTTTTACCATTGTTGTTTTACCTGCCCCGGTATGACCTACAATTGCAATTTTCTGTCCCTCTTTTACTTTGGCGTTAAAATCACGAATGATTATTTTATCCTCGTTATAACCAAAGCGCACATTTTCAAACGCAACACTTCCGTTCAATCCCTTTACCTCCACAGGTTTCTTTGCAAACTGTTCTTCTTCCGGTTCGTATAAAAAGTTAAATACTCTTTCGGAAGCCGCCGAAGTTGATTGCAGAAGATTAACCACCTGTGCGACTTGATGTATCGGGTCGGTGAAGAACCTTACGTATTGGAGAAAGGCTTGTATATCTCCGACTACAATCGCCTGTTGTATCACAAAATATCCTCCCAGAATTGCTTCAATGACATAGATTAAATTACTTAGCAAAGACATAACGGGTACAATCATACCAGATAAAAATTGTGATTTTTTTGCGGAGGTGAATAATACATGATTCATTTCTTCAAAGGTTTGAATGGTTTCCGTTTCCTTGTTATATGCCCTTACAATGTCCAGTCCGGCATAAACTTCTTCTACCTGACCATTTACACGTGCTAAATATTCCTGCTGCTCCTGATAATACTTTTGAGATTTCTTCACCACTGTCGTCATTACAATCATGGATATGGGTAATATTACAAATGCAACCAACGTCATGATTGGGCTGATCGATAACATCATTGCAATAATACCGATAATCATTGCCGCAGAAGTGATAACCTGTGTAATGCACTGATTAAGGCTTTGGCTCATGGTATCAATATCATTGGTAACTCTTGACAACACTTCCCCGTATGTTCTGGTTTCAAAATATTTCATGGGAATACGCGCTATTTTTTCCGATACTTCTTTACGGAGCTTGTAGGTTAAGCCTTGTGAAATGCTCGTCATAACCGTACCCATAACGAATGAAAATAATGCGCTGACCCCATAAAGCATCAACAGCAAGGCTGCCATTTTCCCGATTATTCCAAAGTCAATACCTATACCGCCGGAAGCCTTGCCTGTCATTCCGTTTAATATCTCCGTAGCAATAAATCCAAGTATTCGTGGTCCTGCAACGGCAAAAGCCGTACTTAGTACTGCAAAAATCGTAACGGCTATAAGCCTGCATTTATACGCTCCGAGATACTGAAAGAGCTTTTTCATGGTTCCTTTAAAGTTCTGCGCTTTTTCCCCTGTGTCCTCTAAAGCAAGGTTGCCGCTCATGGTATGCACCATTGATACGCTATCGTCCCGGGTGTCTGATGCCTCATCATCTATTGGGTTATGGGGTTCATGGTATATTATCTGTCCTGTCATATCATCTTCCATACCGTGCATTTTTCTCATGTATGCCATGAAACGGGATAACTTACCTTGCCCCTCTTGGGGTTGCTTTTTGTCATTATGCATAGTTCAATTCCTCCTCCGATAACTGTGCTGCGGCAATCTGCCGGTAAACCTCATTGCTTTTTAAAAGCTCCCGGTGTCTGCCAATTCCCGCAATTCTGCCATGGTCCAATACAATAATCTGTTCGGCGCGGAGAATGGTGCTTATCCGTTGCGCTACTATAATTACGGTACTTTCTGATGTTTCCTCTTTTAACGCTTTACGAAGTTCAACGTCTGTTTTATAATCCAATGCCGAAAAACTGTCGTCAAAAATATAAATTTCAGGACTTTTGGCAATCGCCCTCGCTATGGAAAGTCTTTGCTTCTGCCCTCCTGACACATTAGAACCGCCTTGTGCGATATGGCTGTCATACTGTTTCGGTTTTTCCTCAACAAATCCGGCGGTCTGT
>Ga0153941_1000334_pt1 | contig 21095 bp, 16 predicted proteins | sample TSNJ025MetaG_FD_104733 | JGI IMG/M metagenome (GOLD analysis project Ga0153941, IMG submission 104733) | Attine ant fungus gardens microbial communities from New Jersey, USA - TSNJ025 MetaG | ecosystem: Host-associated > Fungi > Mycelium > Unclassified | place: USA: New Jersey, Brendan T. Byrne...
AGTGCCAGAGGGACACTTTAATAAAAAAACGAATGAAAAAGGAGAAAAACTATGTTAAGGTCAATGTTTCAGGTTTATGTTGTTGGAAGTGATAAGGCTTTAGCGTTTTATCAAAAAGCATTTGATGCAAAGCTTGTCAGCGCTTATCCGAATGAGGATGGTACCTATATGCACGCAGAACTTGATGTATACGGGCAAATTCTTGCTTTGTCTGAGTCAAATGCGAAAGAGCCGGATTCCGGTAATACGATGCAATTTTGTTTGCATTTTGGCGAGGGGAACGCAGACAAAGTATACAAGATATATGAAGTTTTGAAAGAAGGTGCATCGCCCCATGAGCCGGTAGGAGATTCGGGATTTAGCAAACATTGTTTTTGGCTCGTTGATAAATTTGGTGTATATTGGTGCATTTTTGAATAAACCCAGGAAGTATTTATAACTGGATTTTCCGGAAGCAGCAGGTAATTTATGCTTTGACTGCCCACCGCAGTTTAGCCGAACGGGCTCTGCTGTTGATCAGGCATTCCTCTGCCGAAGGCCGTATTACTTCATTGGCTATATCCTGATAGAGCCCTTCCCGGTAAAACTGCTTCAAAGCCTTTTTCACAATCCGGTCTTCGCCGGAATGGAAGGTAAGAATGGCGGCACGGCCGTTTGGCTTCAGGATGTGAGGGAGCTTTTCCATAAACTGATATAATACTTCATATTCATGATTCACATCAATCCGCAGCGCCTGGAAGGTTCTTTGACAAGATTTATTAACAGCATCCTTACGTTTGTCAGCAGGAAGAAATAACAGTGTATTTGCTATTATTTGACGCAATATGGCAGTAGTGGAAATGTCCGTCCCTTTTCTGACGGCAGTAACAATGGCTTTGGAGATTTCTTCCGCATAAGGTTCATCAGCATTTTCCACAAGCATCCCCTGTAATTCTTCCTGCCGGATATTTATAAGACGCTGTGCCGCAGATACACCTGCCGAAGGATTCAGCCGCAGGTCCAGAGGTCCGTCCTTCTTATAAGTAAAGCCTCTGTCCGGATTATCTATCTGCATGGAAGAAACCCCCAGATCTGCCAATACAAAATCAAATCCCCCAACCTCATTGGCAAGGGTGTCAGCTTCTGCAAAGTTAAGCTGTCTGACAGTCAGGATATCAGAACCATAACCGAAGGATTCCAAACGCTCCTTCGTTTTCTTAAGTTCAATGCCGTCTACATCAAGTGCATACAAATGTCCTTTATGTTCCAGGCATTTCAACATTTCCATTGTATGGCCGCCATATCCCAGCGTGGCATCCAAACCGGTCTGTCCGGGCCTGATCTGGAGAAAAGCAAGTATTTCCTTCACACAGATTGACAGATGCATACCGGCAGGCGTACTTCCCTTACGGATTACTTTCTCTATTGTTTCAGGATATTTATCAGGCTGCTGTTCTTTATATTTCTCCTGAAAGGTCTTAGGATGCGTTCCCTTATATCTGTCCCGGCGTTTATACCTGTTTTCCTGTTTATCCATCTAATGTCCTTTCCTGGCTGAACCAGCCGATCTTACTACAGCATTGAAATGATAATTATAACTGCTGTGACTGCACTTGATTTCTGCCATCTCTTTTTGCCTTGTACAAAAGGAAATCAGCCTTCTCAATAAAATCTGCCGATAATTCATCCTGCTCCGGCGTAACGCAGACCGCTCCAATACTGACCGTTATCTTTGTTGCTTCAGCAGTACGTAAACCAGGTACTTCTAATGCTTCAATCTCAGTACGTATTTTCTCCGCAATCAGTAACAGATCCGCCCCGGAGGTTTCCGGTAAAAGCACAGCAAATTCCTCACCGCCCCAACGACATATTATATCTGTTGTCCGATTCAGAATGCTTGTCAGAACCCCCGCTACAGCTTTCAGCATCACATCACCTTGTGTATGACCATAAGTATCATTATATATTTTAAAATTATCCAAATCCATCATCAACAAGCCAATAAAAGTATTTTTCCGTATTGCCCGGTGCCACTCATATTCCACATGATAATCAAACTTGCGGCGGTTAACCAGACCGGTTAATGCATCATAAAAACTTAATCTTTCAATCGTAAGCAGTTGTTTGATTATTTGAATATGTATGTTCACACGGGCTTTCACAAGAACACTGTTAAATGGTTTGCGGATGTAATCAACCGCACCGATAGACAACCCCATTTCTTCATCCTTATCATTATCCAAACCAGTGATAATAATAACGGGAATATTTTGCGTATACTTATTTTCTTTAAACTGCTTCAATAAATCAAACCCATTCATATCCGGTAATATAATATCAAGCAATATAAGATGAGGCTGAAATCTCTTTGCCATTTTTATAGCATCTTTCCCCAATGAAACAGCATGAAGTGTATAAATATCTTTAAATGTATCTACTAAAACTTTCTGATTAACTATTCCATCCTCAATAATAAGTATCTTAAACTCTTTCCTATTATCCATAATTACACCCCTTATCCGCTCAGCATGCTCAGCAAGCTGAGCATGCTGACATCAATTCAATATTTAAAAGTGACCTTCTATCAAACTCCCATTCATGCCGCCCCTGACAGCACAAACAGCCCCCACCAAAACCCGGAAGAATATAAAAATGAAATTCCTATGGATTTCATTTTTATATTCTTCCCAGACGAGACATAGTTTAACTTAGGTGGCGTCCTTTGACACCTTAGTTAAACTTCTCGTCTTTCTTGGGCAACACATAGTTCACGGTACAATCCTTCTCTGGCCATCAGTTCCTGGTGATTTCCTCTTTGAATAATCTCTCCGTCTTTCATCACCAGGATCATATCAGCTTTCCTGACAGTTGAAAGCCTGTGTGCAATTGCAATGGTAGTATGACGGGAAGCAATTTCGTTCAATGCTTTCTGGATTTCTGCTTCCGTCTGTACATCCACAGAAGCAGTCGCCTCGTCAAGAATCAGTATGGGTGCGCCCCGCAGCACTGCCCTTGCGATGGAAAGCCGCTGTTTTTGACCGCCGGAAAGCTTGATTCCACGTTCCCCGATCTGAGTCTCATATTGTTTCGGCATTTCCATTATGGCATCATGAATACAGGCAATCCGGGCCGCTTCCATAATCTCTTCCATGGAAGCATCCGGACGTGCATAAGAAATATTTTCACTGATGGTACCATGGAACAGAAAAGTGTCCTGCAGCACCATGGATACATTGGAACGAAGGCTGTTTACCGTATAATTCCTGATATCGGTTCCATTTATTTTAATGAGACCCTTTACCGGATCATAAAAGCGAGACAACAGATTCGTAATAGTAGTCTTCCCTACGCCGGTTGGTCCTACCAATGCAAGCATTTGTCCTGGTTTCATTTCAAATGAAATATTTTTTAAAATAGGAGTATCTGCATTATAATAAAAATCAACATTTTCAAAGGTAATACCATCTCCAATCTGTGTAAGCTCTGTTGCCTCAGGTAAATCCTGAATCGTACTTTCAGAATCAAGAATTTCAATCACCCGTTCCGCACCGGCCAGTGATTCCTGAGCAGATTCCAACAGATTGGTTAACCCTGTTATAGGGGAATAGAACAGGGACAGATAGAGAAAGAAACCCACGATATCCGCTACCGACAACTGATTCAGATAAGCCAGATATCCGCCAAAGCTTACCACAATGACAGTTCCGATTGCGGTAAGGAACTCCACACCAGGATGAAACACTGCGCTTAAGTTCAGAGCCTTCAGCATGCTGACGGTAAATTCATCACAACAATCTTTTACATTTGCGGTTTCCCTCTCCTGCTGGTTAAAAGCCTGAACCTCCTGAATACCGGAAAAATTATCCTGCAGCCTGGCATTTAACCTGGCTACGGATTTCTGCCGGAAACGGAAATAAGGCCGGATTTTAAAGACAAATATCCATCCGGCAAACAACAATAAGGGAATGGGTATACAAGTCAGAAGCGCCAACCTGGCATTCATGGAAAAAAGGATAACAGTAACCCCAATCAGGGTAATGATATTGGTTACCATATCCGGTATGATATGTGCATATAAAAGCTCAAAAGTAGCCGTATCATTAATAACCCGGCTCATCAGCTCCCCGGTCTGTTTATTATGAAAATATTCCATGGAAAATGATTGCAGCCGGTTATAGGTCTTGACCCGCATTTCTTCTACAAGGCGCCATGCAGCCTTATGTGCCATGAAACTGCTGAGATATCTGAACAGAATTCTCAGGGCATAAAGTGCCAGCAGTAAAAACGCCGTATGAAATACTGTGGTCAGAGTCGCATCATCAATTCCTTTTTCTACCATTCCAACTATTTGTGATAATATTGTGGGTGTGATCAGATTAATGACACTGAGCAGGATTGTACTTATCATTGCAAGGATCAGAAGTCCTTTATACTTGCCGGCTTCACGGCCGATTCTCCATAATAGTTTCACGATAATCCTCATTTCTGTTCTGGTATTGATATATGGCAGCTTAAGCAGAGAATAACTGCCTGTATGGTATGAGTATACAACATAGTTAGGGAAAAGGCATTATAAATTTGAAATTATATGCCAGCAATGAGAATTGTATTGATTTATCCGAACATACGTGCTATCATGGTGTCAGCTCCTGGTAAGGCAGTAAACTATGTATATTTTGGGCATGCAATACAGAAGGCTGCTATGAAACCAGGCAGACAGAATCATAACAGTTTAGGAGAATGATATGGATTTATTTGAATATATGAGAAGCACAAACATGGAAAAAGAAGCCCCATTGGCAGCCAGAATGCGTCCGCGTGTTCTGGAAGAGGTGGTGGGGCAGGAGCATATTGTGGGGGAAGGAACATTGCTGTACCGTGCCATTAAAGCGGACAAGGTAAGTTCTGTTATTTTCTATGGTCCGCCGGGCACGGGCAAGACCACCCTGGCAAAGGTGATTGCCAATACGACCAGTGCGGAGTTTACACAGATCAACGCTACCATTTCCGGGAAGAAGGATATGGAGGAAGTGATTAAGAAGGCAAAGGATATGCAGGGGATGTATGGGAAACGTACGATACTGTTTATTGACGAAATCCACCGTTTCAATAAGAGTCAGCAGGATTATCTGCTTCCTTTCGTGGAAGACGGGACCATCGTGCTGATCGGAGCCACTACTGAGAATCCATATTTTGAAGTAAACAATGCCTTGTTGTCCAGATCCATCATTTTTGAGCTCAAGTCATTACCTCCGGATGCGATAAAAGAACTATTGAAAAAGGCTGTATATGATAAAGACCGGGGAATGGGAGCCTATGAGGCTGAGATTGCGGAAGATGCTCTGGATTTTCTTGCGGATATCGCAGGAGGGGATGCCAGACAGGCTCTGAATGCGATTGAGCTTGGGATTATGACGACCAACCGGGGAGAAGACGGCAGGATACATATCACGCTGGATGTTGCTCAGGAATGTATTCAGAAACGGGCTGTTCGTTATGATAAGAATGGAGACAATCATTATGATACAATTTCTGCATTTATAAAAAGCATGCGGGGATCAGATCCGGATGCGGCAGTCTATTATCTCGCCAGGATGATATATGCCGGTGAGAATGTTACCTTCATTGCCCGCAGAATGATGATTTGTGCGGCGGAAGACGTAGGGAATGCAGATCCCAATGCATTGGTGGTGGCAACCAGTGCTTCCCTGGCAGCAGAGAGGGTGGGTCTGCCGGAGGCGCAGATCATATTGTCCCAGGCTGTTGCCTATATAGCCTGCGCACCAAAAAGCAATGCAGCCTGCAATGCAGTATTTGCAGCAGGCGCCGTGGTGGAAGCGACCGGTAATCTTCCTATTCCGTCACATCTGCAGGATGCCCACTATAAAGGGGCCGCTAAGCTTGGAAAAGGAACCGGCTACCAATATGCCCACGATTATCCCAACCATTATGTTAAGCAGCAATATCTGCCTTATGAATTGACCGGGAGAGAATTTTATCAGCCTTCCGATAATGGATATGAAGCGAAGATAAAAGAACATATGAACCGGCTGAAAAAAGAAAGTGAAAAGTAACCTTATTAAAATAATTGCTGAACCAGATATTTATAGATTTCCTGATTTTTCTTCTGCCAGTTGTCACATATGGAAACAGCAAGTTCCTCCATAGGGACGGACAAGGTAATATCAATCAGTTTGATGCCGCGATCCTTGGCTACCAGATGTGCTTCATATTCGCCGGAAGTGGATTTATAATAATCTGCCAGAACAGAGACTTCATTTCGCAGGGAAAATTCATTTTCACGAAAATAGCTGTTAATCTCGTTTTTAATATCCTCATTGATGCGGTTTTCAAAGAAACGGAGTGTTTCCTGTCCTTCTTCAGTGATTGCCAGGTGGGTACGGTTATGGACAGTCCTGGCAGCGATCATTTCAGCGTCGGTTAGTTCATTAATGACCTGCTGCAGGGTCAGGAAATTGGTATAGTCATTTTCCAGTATGAAATCGCTGACCTGGGCTGTTGTTAAAGGAAAAGAAACCCTGTTCAACATATATAATATGATTAATTTGTATAAGGTAATCAGGTCCTGCATGATAATGATTCCCCTCTGTGTATCCGGCAGGTAGTGATGATCGGATATGTGAATTTTTTGTTTTGTTATTAAATAATATACTAAAATGAAGTGAGCCGCAAGAACTTCCTTACAGAAATTTTAAATTAGGGCTTCCTATTTTTTGAAATATGTATTATAATCTATTGTAGCATGATAAATCAAGTCATGAATTCATGGTCGCACATCCAAGATATTTCTGGATAGAAAACCCCTTAATCATTATTTTATATTATTTGATATGTATTCTGGTATGTATATGTAAATGAGGTAAAAGAATGAATTATTATATTTCTTAGGAGGATATATGAGAGAAAAATATGAATCATTAGCGTTGACAGAACTTAAGGCCCTTGCAAAGGTCCGTGGCATTAAGGGTATATCTGCCATGAAAAAGGCAGATGTGATAGCAGCTATGCTGATCGCTGATGAAATGGAGCAAACGGAGAAGACCGGTAAGGTAAATGAAGTAAAAGCCCCGGAAAGCAAACCTGACAATGCAGATACAAAGCAGGATACGCCAATCAAAGAGGTAAATGACAATCCGGAAAATCGTAAGATGGAAAGCAGCCGTCAGGAGCCAGCCAGGGAAGAAAGCAGCATTTCACAGGATGATGGCAGAGCTGGAAGCAGCCGTCAGGAGAATGGCAAGACGGGAAGCGGCAGCCGCCAGGAGTCAGCCAGAACAGGAGGCAGCAGCCGCCAGGAGTCAGCCAGAACAGGAAGCAGCAATCGTCAGGAGTCAGCCAGAACAGGAAGCAGCAGCCGCCAGGAGCCAGCCAGAGCAGGAAGCAGCAGCCAGGAGCCAAGCAGGACAGACAGCGGACGCCAGGAGCCAGCCAGGGCAGAAAGCAGCCGTACAGAGAACACCAGAACAGATATGGCTGATAAAAGGGAACGTAATTTTCGCGGAACAGAAGTATATGACGAGAATCAATATCCCAAAGAACTTGACAGTGGGGAAGAAGCTTCAGGAATATTGGAAGTTATGCCGGATGGTTATGGATTTATCCGCTGTGAAAATTATCTGCCTGGTGAAAATGACGTTTATGTGGCTCCCAGCCAGATTCGCCGTTTCGGTCTTAAGACAGGAGATGTCTTAAAAGGAAATAAGAGAGTGAAGACCCAGCAGGAGAAGTTCAGTGCACTGCTGTTTATCCGCTCGATCAATGGATATACTATGGAAGAAGCTTCTAAACGTAACACGTTTGAAGATATGACACCTATCTTCCCCAATAAGCGTATCCGCCTGGAGTCACAGGGATGCAGTGTGGCAATGCGTGTTATGGACCTGGTAAGTCCTGTGGGTAAGGGACAGCGCGGTATGATTGTATCGCCGCCCAAAGCAGGAAAGACCACATTGCTGAAGGAAGTTGCCAAGTCAATTCTTCGTACAAACCCCCAGATGCATATGCTGATTCTCTTGATTGATGAACGTCCTGAAGAGGTAACAGATATCAGAGAAGCCATTATCGGCGATAATGTGGAAGTGATTTATTCCACTTTTGACGAATTGCCGGAGCATCACAAAAGGGTTTCTGAGATGGTGATTGAACGCGCCAAACGTTTGGTTGAACATAAAAAAGATGTGGTAATATTATTGGACAGCATCACCCGTCTGACCAGAGCATATAACCAGGTAGTACCACCCAGCGGACGTACGCTGTCAGGCGGTCTTGATCCTTCGGCCCTGCATATGCCCAAGAGATTTTTCGGAGCAGCCCGTAATATGAGAGAAGGCGGCAGCCTGACCATTCTGGCAACAGCCCTTGTTGAGACCGGAAGTAAAATGGACGATGTGGTATATGAAGAATTCAAGGGTACCGGCAATATGGAAATCGTTCTGGACAGAAAATTATCCGAGAAACGTATATTCCCGGCAATTGATCTGCAGAAGTCAGGCACCAGAAGAGAAGATTTGCTGCTTAACCCGCATGAGCTGGATGCAATCAATGTAATGCGTAAGGCGCTGAATGGTATGAAGGCTGATGAAGCAACGGACCGTATTCTGGATATGTTCTCTCGTACCAGAAATAACGGAGAGTTTGTTTCATTGATTAAAAATAATAAATTTATCTAAATTTAGAATGAAAGCGGCAGGGATTTTTTAAAAAAGTATTGCATGAACCAGACTGTTATGTTACAATAACAACGCTGTTTGTGGTTCCATAAGCAGTACGGATGCGAGATTGAACTACAATTGGACTTTATTATAAAGAGGTGAAAGAAATGAAAGAAGGAATCCATCCTAACTACAATCAGGCAAATGTTACCTGTAACTGTGGGAATTCATTTGTAACAGGTTCTACCAAGAAGGATATCCACGTAGAAGTTTGTTCCAAATGCCATCCATTCTATACTGGCCAGCAGAAAACTGTCAGAGCTGATGGACGTATTGATAAGTTCAATAAGAAATACGGTATGGCAAACCAATAAGTGATTTATAAAAGGTTGAGGTATTTCTATCTCAACCTTTTATGTTTTAAACAGGAGGTGATTTACCTATGGCCAGGAGACGAAAATGTTATTCCGGAATCGGCGGTCAGGCTGTTACGGAAGGCGTCATGATAAGGAATCACGAGAATTATGCCGTGGCAATCAGGAAACCGGACGGAGAAATTGAAGTGGAACCGGAGAATTATCAGGGAATACTCCACGGCAGTAAAATAAAGAAGTTACCTTTTATCAGGGGAATATTCAAATTTTTGGATTCCATGATATTAGGTACAAGATGCCTGAGCTTCTCAAATACCTTTTATGAAGAAGAGTTGGATGAGACGAAGTTTGACAGACTGACGAACAAGGTAATGCGCGGCAGGGGAGAAGCAGTAATGACTGCGTTGGTCACATTGTTTTCACTGGTGCTGGCAGTGGGAATCTTTATAGTGCTTCCCAATTATATAGCTTCTCTTTTCGACGGCTTTATCAGAAACCATTCTCTAATGGCGATATTTGAAGGAGCGCTCAGGATATTGATCTTAATTTTTTATATCTGGGGGATCAGCCTGATCAAGGATATAAGGCGATTGTTCGGGTATCATGGTGCGGAGCATAAATGTATCAATTGTATCGAAATGGGCAGGCCGCTTACGGTCAGAAATGTAATGCGCAGTTCCAGGATTCACAAGCGCTGCAGTACGAGTTTCATTTTTTTCGTATTATTTATCAGTATTATTTTATTTATGTTTATCAATTTGGAGAATCCCTTGTACAGGGCGGGGATAAGGATACTGCTGATGCCTGTTGTAGCCGGGATATCTTATGAAGTGCTCAGACTGGCTGGGAAATCGGACAATATCCTGTTGATCATCCTTTCGCTGCCGGGGATGGTGATTCAGCGTATGACCACCAGGGAACCGGACAGGGAGATGATAGATGTTGCAATTGAGGCGGTTGAAGCAGTGTTTGACTGGAAGCAATATCTGAAGACTACATTTGGTTATGAAGTGGATGCTTCATGGATGGATGATGAAGTGAAAGAGGAAGAAGATTAGAGGGCATGGCAGCATATACGTATCAGGAATATTATGAAATGGGTACCGGCATTTTACAGGCTGCCGGTATAGAGGAAGCTGCACTGGATGCCAGATTGTTACTGGAATTTCTCCTGAAAACCAACCGCAATGATTTACTGGTTCATGGAGACCGGGTTGTGGAGAAAACAGCAGCAGATACTTATCGTGATTTGATACAAAGAAGAGCAGAGCGGATTCCGCTGCAGTATTTAACCGGGACGCAGGAGTTCATGGGTCTTTCCTTTATGGTAAATGAGCATGTATTAATTCCCCGACAGGATACGGAGATCCTGGTGGAAGCAGCAATGAAAGAACTTCAGGACAATATGAGGATACTGGATATGTGTACCGGGTCCGGCTGTATTTTAATTAGTCTTTTGTATTATAGCAATGGCTGTCACGGGACCGGGGCGGATATTTCGAAGGAAGCACTTCATGTTGCCGTTCAAAACGCCCGCAGGCTGCTGGACGGGAAAGCAGATTTTTCTGAGACGGCGCAGAATCCGAAGGAAGAATTGTTTGAGCAGAGGACCAGAATTGAGTTTCTGGAAAGTGATTTGTTCCGCGCCATTAAGGATAAATACCATATGATTGTATCGAATCCGCCTTATATCAGGACCGGGGTTCTGCCGGAGCTGATGCCGGAGGTACGGGAGCATGAGCCGGTTTCTGCTTTGGACGGTCATGAAGACGGGTTATACTATTACCGGAGAATTGTCCGGGAGAGCAGGGATTATCTGGTGAGCGGCGGACGTATTTACCTGGAAACAGGATTTGACCAGGCCGGTGAAGTCAGGCTGCTGCTTTCGGAGAATGGATTCATGGAGATTGAAACCATTCAGGACTATGCAGGACAAAACAGAGTAGTAACGGGTATCTATATGAATCCCCGTGGACAGTGACAGAGGAAATAGTGAAAAGAGGTTAGTAATGTTTGATAGACTGGAGGATCTGCTGATCCGTTTTGAAGAAATAATGGGTGAGCTGAATGAACCGACTGTTGCCGGTAATCAGGAACGATTCCGCATGCTGATGAAGGAGCAGAGCGATCTGACTCCGATTGTGGAAGCCTATAAAGAATATAAAAAATGCAGTCAGGATATCGAAGATTCCCTTGCCATGCTGGATGAGGAATCGGATGATGAAATGAGGGACATGATCAAGGAGACGCTTAATGACAGTAAAAAGCGCGTGGAAGAGCTGGAACAGGAGCTAAAGATACTTCTCCTGCCCAAAGACCCCAATGATGATAAAAATGTCATTATGGAAATACGTGCCGGCGCCGGCGGAGATGAAGCCGCTTTATTTGCAGCCCAAATGTACCGCTTGTATGTACATTATGCGGAAAAGCAGCGCTGGAAGGTGGAGACCATGAATGTGGATGATATCGGCATCGGCGGAATGAAGGAAGTGAATTTCATGATCAGCGGTCAGGGAGCATATTCCAGGCTGAAATATGAAAGCGGGGTACACAGGGTACAGCGTGTACCGGAGACAGAATCCGGCGGGCGGATCCATACCTCCACAATCACGGTGGCAGTTATGCCGGAAGTGGAAGAAGTTGATGTTGTAATTGATGAAAAGGATATAAGGATTGATGTCATGCGTGCTTCCGGCAGCGGCGGACAGTGTGTCAATACCACAGATTCAGCCGTTCGCCTGACCCATTACCCAACCGGAATCGTAGTATACAGTCAGACCGAGAAGTCCCAGCTTCAGAACAAGTCAAAGGCATTTGCCCTACTGCGTGCCAAGCTGTATGATCTGGAACAGCAGAAGCAGCATGATGCCGAAGCTGAGCTTCGCCGCAGCCAGGTGGGAACAGGAGACCGCTCAGAAAAGATAAGGACATATAATTTCCCGCAGGGAAGAGTAACAGATCACCGCATCAAGCTTACTTTGTATAAAATAGATGCTGTTATGAACGGTGATATTGAGGAACTGCTGGACAGTCTGATTGCTGCTGACCAGGCTGCAAAGCTTGCAAAAATGAATGTTAATTAAGAGAACATATATATGAAACTCATATCAAAAAGATGGGGCGGGGGACGATATCAGAACAGAATATTTTTACTGCTGCTTCTGGTTTCAGTGGTTCCGTTGTTGTTGGTAGGATTTGTTTCTTACAGGATTTATACGGAAGAAATGACAAAACAGAGTGATTTGTCTATGGAAGCAATAAAAATCCAGCTCAGCAGTGATGTGGAAAGTATATTGTCCAACATACGCCAGTATTATCTGGAAAGTGCTGAGAAGGAGGAGCTTAAGTGGCTTATGGAAACAGACAGTATTCCTTATCAGGAGTACAGTTATCTTTATGATGCCCAAAAAGTATTGTCAGGACCGACTTATTTGACCGGGTATGTGGGTAATTATGCTTTTATTAATATTAAGCTTGGCTGGGTACTGACCAATAAGGGTATGTATCCGCTTAATGAAGTCCGCAACGGGGAGCAGGTGTGGGAATTTATTGACTCGGTAAGAGAGAATCCTTCTACCTTATACTGGTATAATAAGCTGCATGCACAGGCATCCTCTGAAGACGGCTTGTACCGCAGTAATACACTGGACGTGAACGGAATGTGGATGGTGCTTAAACTACCGGGGACCACTGTAAATATGAATTATCTCCTTATGGCACAATTAAATCTTACCACGGTGAGCCAGCAGCTTAATAAAAGCCTTGCGGGATATGAGGTGTGTATTATAAATCGGGATGGAGAGCTGGTTTTTTCATCGGATTCTTCTTTGGCTGACTATTGTGTAAATAATGGGACTTTAATCAATGATAACGGATCTATCAGGAATGTGACAGTTGATGACGGTCTGGAATACAGGATTCTGGTCAGCAATATAAGTAATAACGGGATGATTTATGCAGTGGCGTATGATTTGAGTAATGTACAGGAAGGAGCGGACAAGATTCTGTATTTTACGATGCTGCTGATATTGGTATTGATACTGGTACTGATCGTATGCTGGATTTTCACCAGTATTTTGTACCAGCCCCTCAGGAATCTTACCACTTATGTGTCGGAGGCAGGCGGAGAAAGTCCGGGTGGAGAACGGGATGAATTTTCTTTCATTACCGAGAATGTGGTTTCGCTTATCCATACAAAGGACAGCCTGCAGCAGATGGTCAATGAGCAAAGGAAGATGCTGATTGAGCAGTTTATGATACGCACAATCAGAGGAGAACTGACACCGGAAGCCATCAACAAAACCCAGGAACGTTTCTCGCTGAATAAAGCCCGGGTTTATCGGCTGATGACAGTGGTCACAACCCTGGAGAGGGAGACAAATCAGGAAAGCGAACTGGAAAGCGAAGCATTTCTGCTGACCATTGTAAAACAGATACCGCAAACTTTGGTGGAGGAGTTCCTGATTGTTGCACCATTTTGTTATAATGATCAGATCATGCTGCTGATTGGGGAGGATACGGAGGAGGCACTTTCCGTCAAATCTGTTATGCTGCATAGCAGGATGATGGAATTTGTGGAAACTAATTTTGGCTGTTCCATCATATCAGGTGTCAGCCAGATATTCCATCGTTTTAAATACATAAGAAAAGCCTGGAATGAATGTACGGAAGCCCAGAGAAATACAAAGGATCTGTCTCTGGAACACAGTGATATCGCCTTTTTTGAAGATATTTCCCGTAATGAAAATATTGAAGGTTACGATTTCGTAATAGAGATCTCCTTAATCAAGGCAATAGATAATGCTTCACAGGGAGAAGCAGAACAAATGATTGACAGATTTGTGAACAGCCTGTACAATCGGGGAATTTCCGGACATAACAGAAATTTTTATATCTATCGTCTGGTAACGGCTGTTCTGGCTCTATTGTCAGATGCAGGATTGTCCGTTAATAATGTATTTACAGAGGAGACAGAGGATATTTTTCACAGTCTGAATTATATTCTGGAAGCGGAACAGCTGAAATCCTATCTGTATCACAGGGTCACATGCCCCACAATAGAAGCGCTGAAGAGATATCGCTACAATGAATCCTCTGACATTTTACGTAAGATTATGGAAATCGTTAAGGAAAGCAAAGGGAATGTGACGATGACAGAATGCGCGGAACAGTTAAATTATCATCCCAGTTACATATGGAAGATACTGAAGGCCGAACGTAATATGACATTTACAGATCTGATTACCCTGGAAAAACTGGAAGCCGCCAAAAGCATGCTGACCAGAAGCGAAGTGTCCATAGCAGATATCGCAGAACAGCTCAATTATTCCAATACCCAGAATTTTATCCGCTTTTTCAGCAAGTATGAGAAGATGACCCCTGGAAACTATCGAAAACAGTACCGGGAAGGCAAATAATCATTTTATTTCCGTTGATAAAGAAGTATGTAAAGAAATTGATTACTCTCCCATTTCACATGGGCAAGATAAAGATTATTGACAAATAAGGGAGGTCAGAAAACCGATAAATACGGGTTTTCTGACCTCCCTTATCTGGCAGAAACTGGAAAGATATTCACCATTGTATAATAAGAAAATGCAAACTAATATGATCACAGATATAAATTATAGAGTGGAGGTTGAAAGAGTGAGTGGTCAAAACCAGAAAACAAAAGAATCTTTTTTTCATTTTGTTATAAAGCATAAGTGGTTGTATATACTCATGCTGCCAGGGATATTGTATATGCTGATATTTAATTATCTGCCGATGTTAGGGATTGTAATTGCCTTTCAGGATTTCAGACCGTTTGCGGCAGACACAGTGATGGGAGCTTATTTTAACAGTACATTTGTGGGGCTTGCAAATTTCAGAAAGTTTTTTACCGGATATGATTTCGGCATGCTAATGAAGAATACTTTAAGTATTTCAATACTCAGTTTGTTGTTTTATTTTCCGGCACCAATCCTGCTGGCCTTGCTGTTGAATGAGATCAGGAGTCAGGGATATAAGCGGGCGGCACAGACCATGGTTTATATACCGCATTTCATATCATTGGTTATAGTAGCAACCCTGACACAGCAGCTGTTCAGTACCACAGACGGAATTATCTATAAGATCATGGAGTATTTCATGGGACGGGGGAACGCTCCTAATATATTGGGATCACCCAGCCATTTTTATGGGCTGATTGTTGGTCAGAACATCTGGAAAGAGACAGGATATGGCACAATTGTATTTCTTGCTGCACTTGCAGGCGTGGATATGGAACTGTATGAAGCTGCCAGAATAGACGGTGCGGGCCGTTGGCGGCTGATGTGGCACATTACACTTCCGGCAATCCGTTCTACAATCGTCATCATGCTGATCCTGAGAGTCGGGACTATCCTGAATACCGGATACGAGCAGATTTTCCTGATGCAGAATGATCTGAACTATACGGCATCAGAGGTATTTGATACTTACATATACAATAAGGGTATCAAGCTGGCACAATATTCACTGTCAACCGCAGCGGGTGTCTTCAAGTCCGTGGTCAGCATGCTCCTGGTGCTTACTGCTAACAAGATCGCCAAGCTATGCGGTGAATCGGGATTTTATTAAAAGGAGGGAGTAATTTTGAAAGAAGGTCACTTTCAAATATTGAATCGATGTCCGCTGAAGCGGACAAGGGGAGTAAACATGGCAAAACAACGCAGCGGCTCAAAGATAAAGAGAAGCCCCGGTGACCAGGCGGTACAGGTGATCATATATATCATCATCGGACTGTTTGCGATCATAATGGTTCTGCCGTTCTTATATGTAATCGCCGGCTCCTTTGCCACAGAAAGGGAACTGACAGAAAGGGCATTTTTCATCATACCAAGGGAATTTTCCCTGAACGCTTACAAATATATTATCAAATCAGGTGATATTTTACGGGGATTAAAAAACTCGGTCATAGTAACAATATGCGGAACCATTGTGAACATGTTTTTCACTACCACACTGGCTTATCCGTTGTCCAGGTATTACTTAAGGGGAAGAAATTTCTTCATCAACATGGTAATCATAACCATGCTCTTCTCCGGCGGTATGATCCCTTCCTATCTGGTGGTGAGCGGATTGAACCTGACCAATACCTACTGGGCATTATGGCTGCCGGGAGCAGTCAGTGCATTTAACATGATTATCATAAAGAATTATTTCCAGGGAATCCCCCAGGAACTGGAGGAGGCAGCCAGAGTGGACGGAAGCTCTGATCTGGGAATCTTCCTGAAGATCATCCTGCCATTATCCAAACCGACGCTTGCAAGCGTATCCCTGTTCTATGCGGTTGGACACTGGAACTCTTATTTCAGTGCCATGCTCTACATCAGCAAAAGGGAGATGGAAGTGGTGCAGATTGCCCTCCGCAGGATTATATTCCTTGCCGGCGGCATTAATACAGACGGAACACCCATTGACTGGGGCTTGCTTGGACAGCCGCCGGAAAAAGCGGTAAAAATGGCATCCACAGTGGTGGCCACCGTACCAATTCTGCTGGTATATCCATTTATCCAGAAATATTTCACCAAAGGTGTTATGGTCGGCGCTGTGAAGGGCTGAGTTAACATAAATATTGAAAACGGGAGGTAAAGTAATGAAATTTAAAAAAGTAACAGCCGTATTACTTACGGCAGTAATGAGTGTCTCCATGCTTGCGGGATGTGGAAACGCAGGCAACAAGGAAACAGGCGGCAGTCTGGAAAGTACATCCGGTGCGCAGGAGAGCAGCAGTGCCCAGGAATCATCACAGGCAGAAACGCAGGGTACAACAGACAACAGGGTAAAACCTGTCATCACCTTTATGGTTGCAGATCATTATGGACGCGCACTTGCCAACGAAGGGTCTGACGATGTCTTACAGGCTGCAATTGAATACACCGGTATTAATGTGGAATTCAACTGGGTGGCTAACGACTCTTATGATGATGTGCTGGGCATTACCTTGATGGATAAGTCCAATATGCCGATGATTATCACTTATGGGGGTGATTTGGGTGCGAATATCGTACAGGCAGCCAAGGACGGTGCATTCTGGGATTTGAACGAGTTTGTGTGGGATTCAGAAAAATATCCGAATCTTTCCAGAATGAATGAAGGCGTTACCAAAGCGTTTACGGTTGACGGACAGCTGGTAGGTGTTTATCGTTCCAGGCCCATCGGACGTAACGGCCTTGGCTACAGGGGAGACTGGGCTGAGAAACTGGGACTGAAAGAGCCGGAGACCGTGGAAGATGTATATAATATGATGTATGCGTTTACCTATGATGATCCGGATGGAAATGGAATTGACGATACCTATGGTCTGTGTCTGTGTAAATATACAGGCCCCCTTGATATTATCCAGACATGGTTTGGGGCAGGTAACAAGTGGGTAGAGGCAGATGGAGAATTGGTTCCTGTTCATCAGACACAGGAGTATATGGAAGCGCTGAACTGGATTAAAAAGATGTATGAAGATGGTCTGGTATATCAGGATTGGGCTACCCGTGAAACCAATACGTGGACAGATGGTGTTAAGAACGGTGAATGCGGCATGTTCCTGGATGTTCTTGACAACTCCAGAAGAATCTGGGATTATTTTGTAACAGAGGAAATCCCTTCCGTAACCGGCGAAGGGTATGCAAGCATGAAACTGGTTGGAGCAATTGCAACAGATGCAGGCAGTGATAAATACACTCTTGCCACATCAGGTTCAGCAGGCTGCTATCTGATCACCAAAGCAGGTGCAAAGACCGTGGAAGATGTAGAAGCGTGCCTTACTTACCTTGATAAGATGAATGATCTTGAAATGAGAATCCTTGCAGATTATGGTATTGAAGGAAGAGATCATGAAGTAGTTGACGGTTATATCATAGATCTTCTTGCAGATAAGGAAATACAGGAAAAATCCCAGATTGGCCTGAATCAGTCTGTCGCATATGTTCCGGAAGATAATGACCCGATACCGATTGAAAAGTCGGAACGTGTGATCATTGAAGAAGCAATAAAAGCAGATAATATCCAGTACGCAGTATTTAATCCGGCAAGCGGTTACCTGGTAAGCTCCTCCGTAAATGCTGAGATGGGCACTGATTTACAGGATATCCTTGACAGGGCGAGAACCCAGTATATCTGCGGCCAGCTGGACGAAGCAGGATTACAGGGACAGTTTGATATATGGGCACAGCGCGGCGGTAATAATCTGATTGCAGAAATCAATGAAATGTACAAAACGGATAATTAACCGGATATAAAGTATTACTTACTGTTCAGAGGCTGTGGGGAAATAACCCTGCAGCCTTTCATTTTAAAGGAGGTGCAAAATGGAGCTACATAATTTAAGAGAAGCAGATATTCCCGTATATACCACATGGGGGTGTATGTGGGAAAAGGGCAGATGTCAGGAGGAAACGGAGTATGTTTGTCATAGCATAAAAACGGATATAGGAGGGGATCGGCAGAAGGATGAGGTTCCCATACAATCCAGGATTACGGCATATTGGCCGGATGGCAGTGTGAAGTGGACGGCTCATACAGCCTGTGCGGCATTACTTGGCGGATTGATCGAGGTTCTTCCCGGCAAGCCGGCAGCTATCGCAGGGAGCATTGGTATTACAGAAACAGACGGTCTGCAGATGATCAGGGCAGGTCGTCTGGAAATAACCAGAATGGTACAAAGCGATTGTTTGTTTGAACAGATAAGTTATGATGGAAAATCATATGTGTTAAAGGGACATCCGGTTTTGATTCTGGAAGAACCGGTGATGATACAGGGAAGAAAAGGAAAAATAGAAAAGAAATATAGCTCCTGTATCCATAAGGTAACGCTGGAAGATGCAGGTGAGCTGCAGGTTATTGTGAAGTATGAAGGATGCCACCGGCAGGAAGACGGGGAGCGGAAGCTGCCCTTTATCATCCGTATGAAGATAGGTCTTGACAGCAGCCAGATTGATTTCATGCATACATTTCTATATGACGGCGATGAGGATAAGGACTATCTGAAAGGTCTGGGTATCAGGATGCAGATACCTGTACAGGGAGCCATGTATAACCGCCATATTAAATTCACAACAGATCACGGTATGTTCCATGAAAGTATGGTGCATCTTATTTCCTGGCGGCCGAAAATACATGATGATATCTACAGGTCGCAGATGAAGGGAGAGAAGATTATACCCACAGGAGATGATGAGGTCAGCATCGGACAGATGATGCAGGATGTACCGTTTTTCAGCGAGTATGATTTCTGCCAGATCAGCGAAAATGATTTCCGGATCCGAAAGAAAATGAAGGAGGATAATTGCTGTTATCTGGACTGCCTGCATGGCAGAAGATCAGAAGGCGGTGTCTGCCTTGGGTCGGAATATGGTTCCGTCAGTCTGGCAATCCGGGATTTCTGGGAAAAATATCCTTCTGGTTATACCTTCCGCAACCTGGACGGTGATATGGCAGAGGCTGATATCTGGTTCTGGTCTCCGACAGCGGAAGCCATGGATTTTCGCCATTATGCAAACCGGGGATATAATCAGGTCTGTTATGAAGGATATGATTATAAAGGAGCAACGCCTTATGGTATAGCATGTACCAATGAATGCTCCCTACGGTTTTCCGATGAATTGATTGCGCCGGATACATCCCTCAGACAGTTTACCCGGCAGGTCAGGAAGCCGCCTTTCTATGTAGGAAACCCGGAATACTATCATAAACTGAAAGCTTTCGGCCGTTGGTCCCTTCCTTCTTATCAAACAGATATGGAAAACTGGCTGGAGGAACAACTGGATCTGGCGGTAACATTTTATCAAACAGAAGTGGAACAGCGAAACTGGTATGGAATGTTTAACTACGGAGATTTTATGCATACCTACGATAAAGAACGCCATGTATGGCGGTATGACATGGGTGGTTATGCATGGGACAATACCGAACTGGTGCCTACTTTGTGGCTGTGGATTGCATTTCTGCGCAGCGGGCGGGAGGATATTTTTGAATTGGCAGAAAAGCTGACACGCCATACATCGGAAGTGGATGTGTACCACATGGGACCATATAAAGGGCTGGGTTCCCGTCATAATGTCAGACACTGGGGATGCCCCTGCAAAGAAGCAAGGATTGCCATGGCTTCCCATCACCGCTATTACTATTACCTGACCGGAGACCCCAGGATGGGAGATATCTTCAATGAATGGAAAGATAACGAAATGAGTTTTCTGAATAAAGATCCATTGGGTGATTTCTACAAAAAAGAGGATATGATCCTGAAAAGCCACGCAAGAACCGGTCCGGACTGGTCATCTTTATGCGCCAACTGGATGACCGGATGGGAACGCTTCCGTGACAATACATACAGAGATAAAATACTGACAGGTCTCGGAGACATCAAAAAAGCACCCCTAAAACTTATTTCAGGAATGGATTTTGAATTTGATCCACAAAGCTGCCATTTACGTTATATTGGTGAAAAATCCACCGGCGGAACCCATCTGCAGATCTGCATGGGAGCTCCCCAAATCTGGATGGAAATGGCAGACCTGCTGGAAGATGAAGAATGGAAGCAGATGATGGCAGAATACGGACGTTTCTATTTTCTGCCCGCAGACAAACAGCTGGAAGAATCAAAAGGACTGATTGGTGACAAGGAATTCACACTATCCTATATGGCCGCCGCCATGGGTGCTTATGCCGCGGCATATCTAAAGGAAGACTGGCTTAAGACAAATATCTGGCAAATCCTGCTAAAGACTATGCTGCAGACCGGAGATAAGAAAGGATTCTTAAGCTATCGCCTGTCCGATACAGGAAACCGGAAATCCCTGATGGAAATTCCCTGGATATCCACCAATTTTGCAGCCCAGTGGTGCCTGAATGTTATTATGGTACTGGAATTTATCAGAGAAAGCCTGCCTGAAACCCTTGAAGAGGCCTGCCTTGTGTACTGATGGGGGGAGTGATAAATCCGGACGAGAAAGGTACAGAACTGGTTTTCCGGCGGCAGGGGACATCATACACAGGGAAAGACATACAGAGCCCACGGGGATGGTTTACAGCAGATTTTTCAGTGCGGAAAACT
>Ga0153941_1000336_pt1 | contig 21055 bp, 20 predicted proteins | sample TSNJ025MetaG_FD_104733 | JGI IMG/M metagenome (GOLD analysis project Ga0153941, IMG submission 104733) | Attine ant fungus gardens microbial communities from New Jersey, USA - TSNJ025 MetaG | ecosystem: Host-associated > Fungi > Mycelium > Unclassified | place: USA: New Jersey, Brendan T. Byrne...
GAATTGTATGTCTGAGGATAAACCTCAGACTTAACAACATCTTTTGCTGCTTGTCTAACTTCACTTTTTTGAGCACTTTGATTATCAAATCAACCAATCACAAATCAGTAAGTGGCCATTTGTAATACATAGCATTATATCTCTAGAGCAATACAACTCTCTCCTGAGCAGAATGCTCAACCAATAGCATGCCCTTGTCAAACTAAGAGCAGAAATAGAAAGTAGAGAAGGAAGGGTATACTGGGGATGTAAAAGATTTGGACACCTGGTCCATAACTGCAGGAATAAAAGGGTGGAGGAGAAGAGGAAGTCAATTCCCCAAAATAAATTTGAAGTGATAGCAAGTAGAGTGATGCAATATAGAGTAAGGGAAAAGGTAAAAGTGAGAAGGCAAAAGACGATAGAGGGAGTGAGATGTTTCAGATGTTGGGGTATTGGATATCTCAAATAGGAGTACTTAAATATTGAGGTTGAAAAAAAGAGAAAAAGAGAGAAAGAGATAGTACATATGGCTAGACCACAAAAGGCACAGCAGTAGGGGAGGCTGGTATGTCCTATACTGGAAAAGGTATAGGAGTACTGTGAAAAGTGGAATGTGCCTCCAAAAGGTGCACTCTTGAGAGAGGATGGATAACAAGGGAGATAGTAGCTATGTATGTGGACTGTAGAGGGTGTGAAGGCAAGAGAGTATAGACCCACAAAAATCAAGGACAAGGATTTCTCCTTGAGAAACAATCAAGAAATGTATGGTATGACTTGTGCCAAGAAGTGTGGAATTGGAGAGAAAGAGAAGCAAAAAGAGGAGAAATAACAAGAGTGGAATATATAAAGTATGGAAGAAGAGATATAATTATGAGAAAGGTGTCAGAACAGGAAAAAAAAGGAATCTTATGTCCAGAATGTAGAATAGAAAGAAAAAGAGAATAGTAGAGTTGGGGAGTAGCAGTGCGGCCCACAGAGGTAAAAGCATAGCAAAGTGGTATATAGATAGAGGGTCTGAAAGGTATAGCAAGAGAGGGGGATGAGCAGAGAGACTTAAGGAGGACATTTAAAATATTAAGAGAGGTATGGCTAAACATTGGAGTAGAAAAGGTAGATACACATAAAGGTGTAACTGTAAAGGCACTCTTGGATAGTGGCACAACAGAAATGTTTATGGATAGAAAGATGACAGCTAAATATGGATTCAGGCTACAGAAATTGGAAAGACTAGTAGTAATAAGAAATGTAGATGGCACAAATAACAGTGTAGGAGTAATAACACACTAAGTGAAAGCAAACATGTACTACAAAAATTACATAGAAAGAATGCAAATAGATGTGTGTGACTTGGGAAAAATGGATATTATATTGAACATACTATGACTATAGGCCCATAATCCAGAAATCAACTGGGAAACAGAGGAGATTAAAATGATAAGATGTCTGCTACTGTATGGAAGGAATACAAAGTTGGAAGAAGAGAAGAGAGAAAAGAAAGAGAAGAGAGTAGCAACCCTGAAAGAGGAAAAGATTGTGAGGTGGGCAGTAGACAATAAAGAGAATTGGGAAAGAGAAGAAAAAGTTGAAGCAGACTATAGAAAGATCAAAGAAATAGTGCTGCAGAAATTTTTAAAGTGGAGAAAGGTGTTTGGAAAGGTAGAATCAGAAAGGATGCTGACAAGGAAAACCTGGGACTATGCTATAAATCTCAAAGAGATATTTAAACTACAAAAAGGAAGGATTTATTCTCTATCTAGAAATGAGAGAGAAGAGGTCTAAAATTTTGTAAACAACCAATTGAGAAAGGGGTATATCAGACCATCTAAATCCCCTCAGATATTGCTAGTATTCTTTGTAAGCAAGAAGAATAGGAGTAAAAGGACGGTTATGGACTACTACAACCTAAACAAACAAACTATAAAGAACAACTACCCATTACCATTGATAACAGACCTAATTGACAATATGGAAAGTAAAAGAGTGTTTACAAAAATGAATTTGTGGTGGGGCTTTAACAATGTAAGAATAAAGAAAAAAGATGAGTAAAAGAGAGTGTTTACAATGTATATAGAATTGTTCAAGCCAACTATGATGTTTTTTGGAATGACAAACTTGCCAGCTATATTTCAGGCAATGATGAACAAGATTCTGAGAAACTTGGTAAATGAAGGCAAAGTTGCTGTATTTGTAGATAATGTGTTGGTAGGAACTGAAACAGAGGAAGGATATAATGAAATTGTGGAGGAAGTACTAGGAAGGCTAGAGGAGAATGATCTTTATGTGAAGCCAGAAAAGTATGTGTAGAAAGTGAGGAAGATTGGGTTTCTTGGGGTTATCATAGGATCCAATGGGATAAAGATAGAAAAAGAGAAAGTAGATAGAGTACTGAGTTGGCTAGAACCAAAAAATATAAAAGATGTCAGAAAGTTCTTAGGCCTTGCAAATTACTATAAAAGGTTTATCAAAGACTTCACTCAAGTAGCAAGACCAATAAATGCACTAACAAGAAAAGATATAAAGTAGTAGTGGGAAGACAAGCAATAATAAGCATTTGACGAGCTCAAAAGGATCTTTACAACAAGACTAGTATTAGCAGCCCCAGATTTAGACAAGGAATTTAGGGTAAAAGTAGATGCCTTGAATTACATAACTAGAGAAGTATTCTTGATAAAGTGCTTAGATGACTTATGGAAACCAGTGGCTTTTATCTTAAAATCTCTAAGCAATACTGAAAGAAACTATAAGATATATAACAAAGAGATATTAGTCATAGTCAGGTGTTTAGAGGCATAGAGACACTTTGTAAAAGAAACTACAACAAAGTTTGAGGTTTGGACAGATCACAAGAACCTTGAATATTTTATGAAAGCACAGAAATTGAATAGAAGAGAAGCCAGATAGGCCTTGTATCTAATGAGTTTTAACTTTATGCTAAAACATGTTCCAGGAAGTAAGATGGAAAAGGTAGACAGCTTGAGCAAAAGGCCAGACTAGAAAGTAAAAGTAGGAAAGGACAATGAGAATGAAATATTGGTAAAGCTAGAATGGTTGAAAGTCAGAAAAATAGAGAAAGTAGAAGTAATAATAGAAGAAATGGATTTACTAAAGAAAGTAAAGCAGTCAAAAATAAAAAATGATAAAGTGATCAAGATAGTAGAAAAAATGAAACAAGCAGGGGTAAAGATACTAAGAGATAAAGAGTGGAGAGAAGTCAATGGCATCATATATAAGGAAGAGAAGGTATATGTACTAAAAGATAAGAAACTGAGAGCAGAAATTATTCAGTTGCATCATAATCCACTAGTAGGAGGACACAGGGGACAGTGAAAAATAGTGGAATTGGTCACTAGGAACTTCTGGTAGCCAGGGGTCACAAAATAAATAAAGCAATATGTAGAAGAATATAACATCTGCTAGTGAAATAAAAACCACATAGAACAACTGGCAGGAAAACTAATGCCAAATTCAATTCCAGAGAAACCTTAAATATATATCTTGGTGGATTTCATTACCAAGTTGCTGCTGGCACAAGAATATGACTCAATTTTAGTAGTAGTTGACAGATTGACAAAAATGGTATATTTTATTCCTACTACAAAAAAGATGTCAGTAAAAGAACTAGCCAGGTTGTTTAGAGACAATGTGTAGAAGTTATATGGGTTACCTGAGAGTATCATTTTAGACAGGGAACCCCAGTCTATAGCAGGGATAATACAAGAGTTAAATAGGATATTGGGGATTGAAAGTAAATTGTTAATGGTATTCTACCCTCAAACAGATAGACAGACTGAGAGAGTTAATCAGGAAATAGAGCAGTACTTAAGAATGTTTATTGGCTATAGGCAGAAACAGTGGCCTGATTGGTTAGAAACAGCAGAGTTTACCTACAATAATAAAGTGTACTCAAGTACTAAAACATCGCCTTTTAAGGCAAATTACAGACAAGATCCCAGGATGGGGTTTGAAATGAGAAGAAAGGGGAAATATAAGGGAGCTGAGAAATTTGTGACAAAGATGAAGGAAATTCAGGAAGAAGCAAAAGTGGCACTAGAAAAGGCATAGGAAGAAATGAAAAAGTATACAGATAGAAAGAGAGCAGAAGTCAATGAGTATAAAGTAGAAGACCTAGTGATACTAAGTACTAAGGATCTGAAATATCAAATGATCAGGAGGAGGACAGAAAAATTGACAGAGAGATTTGTAGGGTTTTATAAGATAAAGAAAATCATATTATCAAACACAGTAGAATTAGAACTACCTAGTATAGTAAAAATATATCCAGTAGTCAATATCAGTAGAATACAAAAATACATAGGGCAAGTAGAGGGGCAGAGAAAGGAACAACCAGCCCCAGTCATAATTGAGAGAAAGGAGGAATGGAAGGTTAAGAGGATTCTGAACAAACAACAAATAAGGAAAAAGAACAAATACTTGGTATAGTGGAAAGAGTTCATAGCAAAATCCAATACCTGAGAAGGAAAGGAAAACTTGGGAAATGCAAAAGAAGCAGTTGAGGAATTTGAGAAAGAATATTGGTGAGATATGGAAAATGCTCAAAAACAAGAACAGAAAGAAGAGACATTCAGGAGAGGAGAATTACCAGGAAGGTTTATGGAAAAAAAATTATTTGGATAGATGGATAAAAGATACAACAAGGAATACTGGGCAAAGTTAGAAAGAAATTAGAGGAGATTGAAAGGAGAAAGAACAAGAGGATAAAGAACAATAGAAATGATAAAGGAAGAGGAGGAGGAAATTGAGCAGAAAAACTTGGGAATCAAAGAGTGGGCCAAAGAAGATAACAACAAAATAGGAAATATCTGCAATCCCTACTATGAGTTGTAAAAATCCTTGGGATGAGAAATCCTGAAAGGGAGGTGGTGTTATGATACGACCAAATAGCTAAGTTATTATTTATATTCTGTTTCTTTTTCTTTTCATTTAATTAGGAAATCAACACAAACATGCAAGAGGGAATGACTCAAAAAGAGATGTACAGAAATTTATAAATAAAAGTAAATACAGAATGTGTATAAGTAGTGTATAGTAATCAAATAGAAACTCTATTGAGTTCTTCTTGTCAACTTGGACTAGGAGTAGCTCTAAGGCACCACAGTCTAAGTTCTTACAGAAGATGAGTTGTAACTTATTCTGGAGTGTAATAGTAGCTAAGGATTCTCCTAGAAGCTCTGCTCTAGTCATTTTCATAGTTTCAATACTATTCTCATTATTGTGAACAGGTTGTTGAAGCAAGCCATCTTCATCCCAATTCATGATACTATTAATTCAGCTAAGTTGGCATATCTCTTTGTTATTTGTGTATTCTTAAAGCATGGAGTCCTCTCTTATATTATCTTAGACTGAGACTTCAAATTTGTTTTCTATTTCTTTTGCTCCCTTGGTATTGCACTAGATATATGCTTACTGTTAGCATGAAGTCATAAAGACTTAGAGCTCAACCAAGGTAGTTGTTCAGGAAGAACTCAATAGAGTTTCTTATTGGATTCCCCTAGGTATTTATACAAATATTTAGGTGATCTGTATACCTATCTCCTACAATTACATGACCCTTACTAAGAACTGTCTATATCTTACATAATCCTTCCCACACTATTTATATCTTTCCTGTATTGCATTCTTGGATGTTTTTTATCAAGTTGATAAATGTACAAGAAATAGTTTCCTTCTTGGTTGTCTCATAATACTTACACTTTATATCAGGGTATCACTCCAAAATGAATAGACAAATGGAATGGACCAATCAGACACTGGAGCAATACCTCTATATTTACTATAACTATTAACAGAACAACTGGTCTAAGCTACTACCCTTTGCAGAGTTTGCTTACAATAATGCCCCTAGTTCTACCACTGGTGTTTCTCTATTTTTTGTCAACAAGGGTTATCATCTGAACATCACAGTATACCCAGAACAAGATATAGCATCATCCTATACCCAATATTTTATAGTTGACCTAGACAGACTACAGAACCAACTCAAATCTGAGATATTACAAGCACAACATCAATACTAGTCCTATGCCAACAATCATTGACAACCACCTCCAGAATTCTATATTGGACAATCTGTCTTTATCAAAGTACAGTTTTTCCAGACTACTCATCCATCAAAGAAACTCTCCAAAACGTACCTTGGTCCTTATGAAATCATTGCTCAGCCTAGTTTACAGTTATTCACTATCCAACTTTTGGAGTCAATAAGAGTAGCCCATCTAGTCTTCTATATCTCTATGCTTGAACCAGCTATACCTAATACCTTTATACAATGCTCCAATCCTCTACCAACACTAGTTATTATTGATAGAGAACCTAAATACAAGATCTTCAAGATAGTTAACTCTAAGATTGATTGTCAGAGAGTATACAAATTGTTATACAAGGTTATCTAGCTTGGGTATAAGGACACTGAGAACAACTCCAGATGGTTGCCTACTATAGAGTTAACCCATGTTCAAGAACTAATAAGTGATTTTTACTCCAGATATCCATCTAAGCCCAGACCACTCAAATCAGACTAGAAAACTAATGATTATATATACCCTCCAATCTTCTATTTCCTTTTCATTTTTTCTCTCTCTACTTTCCATTGTCCATACTTTCAATATCTCTCATCCCTCCAACTCTGTTTTGAAAAACAAACAGTAAAATAAAAATAAAAATAAAATAATAAAATAAAATAAAAGAAAAAATCAAAGTCAAGTACTTATATTCTATTCTCTGTGCAGTTTTTTGATGTACCTATCACTTACTTGTATTTTCCAGAGTTACAGTTCCTTTTGCATAGAGTTAAGTATTTGTATTCTGAAGTTATATAGTTCCCATTGCAATAGAGCAATGCTCCACTCTTAAAATACTTGTAACAAATTCTTCTCTGTTCCTTACACTCAAATCTTCAGGAGCCAAAGACAACAATAACATTTGGAACAACAACAAAACACTACTAACTACATATCATTACTACTCTTTTCAACTCCTTCTATATCTAAATCTCTGATTTTGATCACTTTTCCTCCTAGACTATCTACTTTCATTTTCTCATTTTCTTTTTTCTTTCCTTTATCTTTTCTTTCTTCTCCCTTCTCTGTCTCTGTCTCTTCCTTTATAGTCTCTATCTATGTGATCAACTTGTTATCCAATCTTCTCAAATTATTGCCTATAACTCCCAACTTATCTCCAACCCATTTTACTACCTTCACCAAATCCCCTACCTGATCAACCAATTGCTCTAACAATGACTCTATATGTCCTTTCTACTCCTCATCCAATATTTGTTTACTTGCTATTGTTTTTGATCTCTTTGAAGCTCATTCTTTGTCTACTCTTCTTTTAGATTCCTTGGTAGATGGATAACAGACCACCCTAGCCTTGGTACAAGCTTGACAAGTAGTCAATTTCCTGTACAAAGTTAATTATATACTAGAAATACAGAGAATACTCACATCAATCCTTGAAGCTTGTAGTTTGTTCTGTGTTTGTTATGGAATTACATTAGGACTATAACTATTATCAGCCCTGGACTGATAACAAGTGGATGGTAGAAGAAATGATGGTGATAAAAGATGAGGAAGACAAAGATGATGCAATAAATAATATATTAGTATATCAAAATTAAATTGGACTTCAGACTTAACTGGACTAATTATAGATATTGGACTAAAGGAGAAACATTAGATAAAATTTGAGGTAATTATGGATAAATCTTATAATAGTTATAAACTTTAGGATAAATAGAGAAACCTTAAACAAACCCATTTATAAACTCTGACTTAACTAGTCACTCACTGTTACTTACTAGTACTTAGAATAGTAGTTTCTATGATGTTACTAGTTAGGATAAATACAATCCAAAAAGAGAAGGGAACAGCAAGTTCTCTCTTTCTGTAGTTTATCTAAAAATCTACTTCTCTTAGAACTCTGTATTCTCTCCAGTCTTTGGACTAGCTTGTGAAGTGCAACTAAAAGCCTCAATATTCATCCTTTTGATATAACTTTTTTGAAAACTTTAACTAGACCCTTTGTAAAGGGATGAAGAGATATCAAGTGTTGACATAGGCTCAAGGTTGAAGTATATATTCACCCTTGTGGTCTAGAGTCTTAACAGTGCTAGTAACAATACAGGCATGTAATGTAACTACCTATAATATTCTCTTCTCTGAATTCTGCCTCTAACTCCTTTTACTACTGTTATTGAGCCAGACTCTCTATTGGTAGAAGCTCCATCTAATGTTTTTTGGAAGGACTGGTAATTTAATCAGTATTATATTCTCAAAATTGTCATAGAAAGAGGTACAAAGAATTTTGTATTTTTAGAGATTTTTTAAAATAATCTTGCCCTTGACTCTGACAACAATATCTTGTTGCTATACCTCTAATTGGTAGAAGTGGTTATTAAGAAGTTTGGAAGTCAGCACATTTGAGACCTTTTCCTATACAACATATTTGTCCTACTCCTCTTTTTTTTTATGGAGATGATCTTGCTCCTCTTGTTCTTGTTGGAGCTGGAGTTGCTCCACAAGTTCATCTTAATACTTCTTTGCTGTAAATATTTGGTGGTCTTCTTTTTATCTTGTTTTTGGAGCTTATCACAACAATGAAGCCTCTCTTGATATCAATGGCATCTATAGTATCTACATTGATAGACATGGTAATGGTTGGAAATCAAGAGCAAAAAAATTTGGTAAAGTTCTTTTATTTATCCAATCAAATGATAATTGAATTGCTTATATATTGGGGCTTCAAGGGCTTAGCCTTGAGAGGAGAGTACTATCATATACTGAATTTTCTTTATTATTTATTTTCTTTTCTTTATGAATTTATCTCCTAAATAGTTATTTCTAGTTATATAGAAGTATTGTGGTACAGACTGGCTCTCTCCTATTCTAGCTATAGTATATATATAGAGTAGATATATGGTAGCAACCCAGTCTGTAGATTAACATCTACTTATACTTGTCCATATTCCTTTTCCTCCTTCTATATACTTTTCAACTTAGACTTTGGACTTTCACTCAGTTATCTGATGACATCTTCTTGCCTCTGAAATTGACAATCACTTGTAATAGAAAATCAGAGTACAACATATACATTGAAGCCAAGATTGTCTCTTACTATCACTCTTTGGTTAATATATTTTAGAGTATATGTATATTTCTCTTCTTTTATTAGCTAGTACTCCTATTTCTTGATATACACTATCTCAGAGCTACACTATTAGCTAACCCCTACTTTGCTCTCTATCCCTGATATCATATGACTATATAATATAACTGATCTTGTGACTGATTTGTTATATTCCTGTAATGAATTGTGATATTTGTAATATGTTATATGATCCTGATTATGTAGCTCCTCTATTATCTAATTATAAAAAAAGAAAAGTAAAAAATAAAAGGAATAAAGAAATTAAAGTTATTATGGCCAAGGCAGCTTATAATACCTCACTTCCAACTCCTCTCTACAAAAGTCTTTATAATCTTCTTTTTTTGCTTATCTTAGTCCTTCTCCATATTCTTTTTCAAATTTCTCCACTAAGTCCCTTGTATTCCCAAAATTTTACCTTGGTTTCCATGTATCTTCTTCTACTGTATATTCTTTCTATCATACCAAATATCTATTCTTTTCTCTAAACTTCTGCTTGTTTAGTATTTTTTCAACCTTATACTTTTCTTTTTCTTCAATTATTACTGGAAGGAAACATTCCTTTTTCTGCCCCTCTACTTGATCTCTGTACTTATATACTCTGCTAATGTTTACTACTAGATGTATTTTAATACTACTTGGTAATTCCAGCTCTATCACATTTGTTAAAACAACCCTTTTTATTTTGTAAAGATCCATAAATTTTTCTCTTCTTTTTCTGGACTGTATTTATCCTAACTAGTAATGTTACAGAAACTACTATCCTAAGTACTAGTAAGTAACAGTGAGTGACTAGTTGAGTTAGAGTCTATAAATGGGTTAGTCCAATAATTCTCCATTTATCCTAAAGTCCATAGCTACTATGAGATTTGTCTATAATTACCTTGAGGTTTATTCAACATTTCTCCCACAGTCCAATGTCTGTAATCAGCCCAATCAAGTCTGAAGTCTATTCTTCCAAACTAATCTTAATATGCCAACATATTATTCATTGTATTATTTTTGTCTCCTTTATTCTTTATCACCAGGATCTCTTTTACTATCTACTTATTATCAGTCTAGGGCTGATAGTAATTGTAATCCCAATGTAATTCCATAACAATTCCTGCTATAAATTATGCTCCTCTATTTGTTATGATACTTTTTGGCAAGCCATACAACTTTTAGATGTTATCTTAGAATAATCTTACCACTCTCTCTGCTAAAGTCTTTTCCATAGTTGGCACAAAGTATACTATTTTTGTTATTCAATCACATACTACCAGAATACTGTTGTACTCTTATACTAGCAGCAACTTTGTAATGAAATTTGCCATAATATAACTACAAGGCTTTTCTGGTACTATATTAGGTATAAGAGAATTGCACTAAACTCTACTTCTGATACACTAGTGGTGATCCACTGGAGTGACCCTATACTAACTAAATACTATTATTTAACATTTAATTAGTTTAGTTAACTCCCTCAATTCCCACTCTGACTGTTAAGATATTCCAGAATAACTAGACTTGTATATAGTATAGAATATCCCTCTAGAAGCCTCATTCTATTTTCTGAAGTTTCTCCTAGAGGTAAGTTGTAATGTACTCTGAAGTATATTTATAGACTAAGGATTCTCTTGGAGTCACTCCATTCCAGTTGCCCTTACAATACACTAGTAAGAGGATATAAAGAACAGTGAAAGATGACAGAGTTGGTCACTTGGAATTTTTGGTGACCAGGAGTAATGAAAAAAGTCAAGAAGTATATATAGTCTTGTAATGTATGTTAAAGAAACAAAAATCCTCAGTCTATAAATATACTCTAGAGTATATTACAACCCATCTCTAGAAGAAATCTCAGAAAATAGAATGAGACTTCTAGAGAGATATTCTACACTATATACAAGTCTGGTTATCCTAGAATATCTTAACAGTCAGAATAGGGAGTGAAGGAGCTTGTTAAAATACAACCAAATGGCTAAGTTATTATTTATATTTTCTTTCTTTTCTTTTTCATTTAATTAAGTAATTGGTGGATGTACCAGAGAGAATGACTCAAAAGAGATGTATGGGACTTGATAAACAAAAGTAAATACAGAATGTATATAAGTAATATACCACAATCAAATAGGAACTCTATTGAGTTCTCCTTGTCAACTTGGACTAGAAGTGTGATTAAGTCATCTCAGGCTAAGTTGCTATACTAGAACTTGATTCTTTTATTAGTACTGCTCATCACAGAGCCCTGCCATCTCTTATTCTCTTATCTTTCTCAGTACCTGGGTAACACAACTTAGGACCACTATGATATAGCCAGGTCCTAGGCTTAAGGGGACTTGATAGTCAGTTAGGGACTATCAGTGAAAGCACAGTACCAGGCTCAGATATTGTATCTGAGACCTGACCTCACAATTGAGTGGTGTTGTGTAGTATACTTATGTTGTTCTCAGTAGAAACCTTGTACTAAAGTCCCATTGTGGACTGTATATACAGAGGAGTAATGCTGTATCCTTAGAAAAGCATTTAGGTTAGAGATTTTCTCCCTGAGGTGATAGTATAACCATATTATTAGGGCAGTAGTAAATCTATTTTGACTTCTCTAGAGACATAGCACTATGTCTCTAGATTAGTATAACTCATGAGTGGGATGCTCAACTAATAGCATGCTCTTGCCAAACTAAGGGCAGAGATAGAAAGAAGAGTGTATTGAGAGTGTAGAAAGTTCAGGCACCTGACCTGTAACTATAGGAATAAGAAGGAGAAAATAAAGGAGAAACCAATTCCCTAGAATAAATTTGAAGTGATAGCAAGTAAGGTGATATAATGTAGAGTAAGGGAAAAAGTGAAAGTAAGAAGACAAGAAATAGTAGAGAAAGAAGTACAATGTTTTAGATATTAGAGAATGGAACTATCACAAATAGCCACTTACTGATTTGTGAGTTGATGATTTAATAATCAAAAGGCTTAAAAAAGCAAAGTTTAGACAGTAGCAAAAGATGTTGTTAAGTCTGAGGTTTATCCTCAGACATAGAGTCCTTAAATACATGATTGTGGTGGTCTGTGTACCAGAACAGTCTATCATATGATCACTACCTATTGTTCTATATATAGGAGTGCTATTGTTCTTGAAATAGAGATAACCTAACTGTCTTAGAGTAGTTCTTTGTTCTATTCAAGGACAGATGATAATCTATAGATAAAGATCAGTATTATGTACAAATATTGAGGACCTTGTATCTCTATGGGATCTTATTGTCTCAGGTTCTATTTATAGCCAAAAGAAGAGCATTGAAGAGAGCTTCACAATGGTCATTGAAGCAAACAATTACATCAAGCAGTTCCTGAGATATCAGCAATTTAGTGTTTGGTAACTTGGTGATTGCCAACTGATCTGCTAATAACTCAGTGAATACTGATTACTTTGAGATATTTTTGGTATTGTTTGAAAGGTCTTCTTAAGGGCTTTCAGTGACCATTTAGATCATCAAAATTAGTCAAGTATTTCTGGAGTTATGGTCTGAATGAAGTTTGTGATAGGCTTCTAGGAAAATTCTTAGTTATAATTATACTCCAGATGTCATATACCAGAAATTCAGTATAAATTAATATTTATATTCATTTTCTTTATTATTAGTTATCTCCTATAGAAGTATTGCATTTCAGACTAGCTCTCTTCTAATCCAGTTATAGTATATATATGGAGTAAATATATGATAGCAACCCAGTTTGTAGATTAAAGTTATAAAGTCACTTCTCCCATATGTTAAGACTCTAGACCACAAGAGTGAATATATGCTTTAATCTTGAGCCTATGTTAATACTTGATATCTCTTTGCCCCTTTCCAAAGAATCTGGTTAAGGTTTTTAGAAAAGTTATATCAAAAGAATGAATATTGAGACTTTTAGTTGCACTCCACAAGTTAGTCCAAATATTGGAGAGAATATGGGGTTCCAAGAGAAGTAGGTTTTCAGATGAACTACAGAAAGAGAGAATTTGCTATTCTCTTCTTTTTCTGAATTGTATTTATTCTAACTAGTGATGTCACAGAAACTACTATCCTAAGTACTAGTGAGTAACAGTGAGTGACTAGTTGAGTCAGAGTCTATAAATGGGTTAGTCCAAAGTCTTTCTATTTATCCTAAAGTTCATAGTATTAGGATCTTGAAGTAATTCAAGAATAGTTGTCAGTTATTATATAGATTGAGGCTAAGGGGCCTTCCCTCATAGCAGTATTACATATATTATTATGTAATTATTGTATTATCTGTTAACTGACATTATGTGTCATATGACCTTGACATCATTCTCCTTTCTCAGTACTGTATCCCTATAGCTGTCAGTTATCTTTTCTTCTAGTCTTGAGTTGTTGGTTTGGGTATATCAGGATGTGTGCAGTGGTATTTGTTGACTGCTATGCATACATAACAGAGATAGTGGGTTAGTTCCCATATGTCCTCACTATGAAGTAGGCCCATCTAGTATACTTTGTAAAAGTACTTATTATTTTGCTGTTTTGCATTAATGATTGCATTGACTTACCACTCTAGCTCATTATCTAGTATCTTGGGATTGGGTAGCATTGGCAATGGTTGTCCAGGCAAAGAAGGTATATATGGTTCCAATTGGTTAACATTAAAGACTGGCTAGATTCATATATTGGCAGGTAAATTAAGTTCATAAGTATTTCTGTTGATAATCTTGATGACAGTATAGGGTCCAATTTTCTTTTGACTAAGTTTTTAGCTTGGATGGTGTGTTCTGATGCTGGTAGTATGCAACCAGACCTGGTCTCCTACAGCAAACTCAATTGGTTTTTGTTGTCTATTATAGAACTTTGTATTGGCCAACTGAGCTTTTTCTAGATTTTGTTTCAAGATTTGGAACTGTTCTAATATCTCCTCCATGTGTGCTGTTGCTGTAGGTTTGTCTAGCAGTTGTTCTCCAGTTTCTTTCACTACTACTAATCTTGGATGATAGCCTTGGTTTATGAAAAATGGGATAATATTGGTGGTTGAGTGTTTGGAATTGTTATAGGAAAATTCTGTAGTAGTGAGGTGCTTGTCCTAGTTATTTTGATCCCAGCTGCAATAAGACCTTAGGTATGACTTGGCTATTGCATTTAGTCATTCTATCTGGCCATTGGCTTGTATACAGTGAGCTGTTGTGATTGCTTGTTTAATGTCCAGCCATTAACAGAAATATTTCCAGAAGCTATTAATCCATCTTTTATCTCTGTCTAAAACTATTACTGAGGGTATACCATGATGTTGGATGACTACATCCATAAGGAGATCTGTTGCACTCTCTGCATTTAGTGTTTTTCAGCAAGGTATAAAATATTCTATCTTTGTGAAGTGATCAATGACTACTAAAATACAGTCAAAGTATATCTTCTTTGTTGTTGGGAGATCTGTTATCAAGTCTATTCCAATTTGTTACTAAGGTCCACTTGGAGGTGTTAGTGGTAGAAGAGTGCTATGTATAGCATATGTGTCTAGTTTGTTCTAGATACATAGTTGGTAGGCTTTGGTATAATCTGCAACAGTCTTTGCTATGCTTCTCTACCAATATCTGTGCCATATTAACTCTAGTATTCTGTCTCTGCCAAAGTGACCTGCCAAGGGCATGTTGTAATGGGACATGATGACTTCAGTGTATAGGGTATCAGGTACATATATCTTTTCTTTGTATCACCATAGATTATCTTTGAGGGTCTAGTCATCATGGTCCTTTGTAGGTCTCATTGTATTCAGGTACTTATTATTATGATAGACATCACATATTCTCTGGTGGAGGTTGTCAGGTGAAGTAGTTGCATTGAGACTTAGTTCAATGTTTGAGAGGTAGTCAGGTTTATTTAGATACATTATATGAAATTCTAATTTAAATTAAGTAGACTGACCTAGGTTGTTAGGATCAATACAGTAGTTAGAATGATATAAGAGAGCATCTGCAGAGTTTTTTTGACTAGGCCTATAGTGGATGGTATAGTCAAAGCATTGTAGTTGTGTCAACCAGCAGACTAAATGTTTATTTATACATTCAAGAGTATTAAAGTACCAGAGGTTGTGATGGTCTGTGTAGACTTGAATACAATGTCTTGTACCTTTACAGTAGTACTGCCAGTAAGTCAAGACTTCGACTATTGGTAGTAATTCTTGTTCCATGATGTGTAAGGACTTAGACTGAGACATCTTAGAACTACTCCTAGTCTGAGTTGACAAGGAGAACTCAATGGAGTTCCCGTTAAATTTCCTATACTACTTATACAACTACTACATGGTCTGTGTACTATCTTCCCATGGTTCTTATGTGACTTAGTCATGTGATGTCACCTGACTGTGACTCATAACCCTGTGACTCTGTGACATTTAGTCATGTGATACTTTCTTGTGCTCCATCCTTGTATAGTAAGTCCAGAAAGGAAAAGAAAAGAAAAGAAAAGTAAATAATGACTTTAGCCATTTTGCCAAGTTATGACACCACCCCCCTCTTAAGTTTCCTCATTCTGAGGATTTCCCTATAACTTATAGTATGGGTCAACCATGTTGCCCATCTTCTTGTCATCTTCTTCTGTTCACTCTCTTACCCTTGATTTATCTTCTTCTTTCTTAATTGTTTCTATTGTTCTTCTTTTCTTAGGTCGTCCTCCTTTCTATTGTCTCCAATTTCTTTCTAACCTTCCCCAGTATTCTTTATCATATTTCTTATCTGACCATCCAAACAACTTTTTTGCTGTAAATCTCTCTGGCAGTTCTCCCCTCTCAAATATTTCTTCTTTTCTTTCTTGCTAGTTTACTTCTTCCATGTCCCATTGATACTCTCTTTTAAATTCCTTGATTTCTTCCTTTGCATTTCCCAGATTTTCCCTTCCTTCCCAAGTGTCTGATTCTGCTGTGAATCCTTTCTATCATACCAGGTATTTGTTCTTTCCTCTAATTCACCACTTATTCAAAATTTTCTCTACCTCCTATTCTTCCTCTCCATTAATTATTACTGGAGCTGGTTGCTCCCTTTTCTGCTCTTCTACTTGCTCTACATATCTACATATTCTACTAACATTGACTACTAGATGTATTTTAATTGTATCAGGTAGCTCTAATTCTACTGCATTTGATAATATGGTTTTCTTTACTTTATAAGGCCCCATAAATCTTTCCGTCAACTTTTCTGTCCTCCTCCCAACCATTTGGTACTTTAGATCTTTGGTGCTCAATATCACTAAGTCTTCTACTTTATAATCATCGACCTCTCCTCTCTTTCTGTCTGTATACTTCTTTATTTCCTCTTGTGCTTTCCCTAGCGCCACTCTTGCTTCTTCCTGTATTTCTTTTATCTTCTCAATAAATTTCTTTGCTCCCTTGTATTTCCTCTTCTTTCTTTCTTTGAACCCCATCCTAGGATCTTGCCCATAATTTGCCTTGAAAGGTGTCATTTGAGTACTCGAGTGTACTTTATTGTTATATGCAAATTCTGCTGTTCCCAACCATTTGGGCCATTGTTCTTGCCTATGATCAATAAACATTCTCAAGTATTGCTCTAACTCTTGGTTCACCCTTTCTGTTTGCCTATCTGTCTGTGGATGAAATGCTGTCAACAATTTACTCTCAATCCCCAACATTCCATTTAACTCTCTCATTAACCTTGCCACAAATTGGGGTCCTCTATCCGAAATAATGCTTTCCAGTAGCCCATACAGTTTCCATACATTATCTCTAAACAACCTTGCTAATCCCTCTACCAATGTCTTTTCTGTAGTTGGTATAAAATAGACCATCTTAGTTAACCAATCCACTACTACTAGAATACTATCATATCCCTGCACTAAAGGCAATTTAGTGATAAAGTCTGCCAATATATGCATCTATGGTTTTTCTGGAGTTAAGTTTGGCATTAATTTTCCTGCTGATTGTTCTGTGCAGTTTTTATTGCACTGGCAAGCATCACACCCCTCTACATATTGTTTGACCTCTTTAGTAATCCCTGGCCACCAAAAGTTTCAAGTAACCAGTTCTACTGTCTTCCACTGTCCCCCATGTCCTCCTACTAGCATATTGTGATGTAGTCTGATAATTTCTGCCCTTAATTTATCATCTTTTGGCACATACACTTTTCTCTCTTTATACATAATACCATCTACCTCTCTTTATTCTTCATCTTTTAACATTTTTACCCCTGCTCTCTTCATTTCCTCCACTGCTTTTACTATCTCATTGTCTTTTACTTTTGACTTCCTGACTTCCTCTAATAGATCCACTCTATCCACTATTATTTCTACTGTCTCTGTTTTTCTTACTTCCAGCCACTCTGGTTTTACCAATCTCTGGTCCTTATTGTCTTTCTCCACTCCCACTTCCCAGTCCAGTCTTCTACTTAGACTATCTGCTTTCTCTATCTTACTTTCTAGAACATGCTTCAGCATAAAATTAAATCTTGACAGGTATAGAGCCCATCTTGCTTGTCTCTTATTTAACTTCTGTGCTTTCATAAAGTACTCAAGATTCTTATGATCAGTCCAAATCTCAAATTTAGTTGCTGCTTCTTCCAGGAAGTACCTCCACGCTTCTAAACATTAACAACTGCTAATATCTTCTTGTCATGTATCTCGTAATTTCTTTCTGTATCACTGAGAGACTTGGAAATGAAAGTGACTAGCCTCCACATTTCATCTGAGCACTTCATTGATAGTACTCCTCCAGTAGCATAATTTGACACATCGGCTTCTACTCTGAATTTCTTATCTAAGTCCAGTGCTGCTAATACTGGTTTTGTTGTGAACACCCTTTTGAGTTTGTCAAATGCTTTCTGCTGTTCCACTCCCCACTGTCACTTTACATCTTTCCTTGTTAGCATGTTTATAGGCCTTGCTACTTGAGTAAAATCTTTGATAAACCTCCTATAATAGTTTGCGAGGCCCAAGAATTTCCTGATGTCTTTCACATTTTTTGGCTCCGGCCAACTGAGTACTCTATCTACTTTCTCCTCCTTCATTTCTATTCCCTTAGGCCCTATTACTACTCCTAGGAATCCAATTTTTCTCACTTTCCATACATATTTCTCTGGCTTGATATACAAGTCATTTTCTTCTAGTCTTCTCAGTATTTCTTCCACAATCTCATCATGTCCTTCTTCTGCTTCTGTCCCTACTAGCACATCATCTACAAATGCAGCAACTTTTCCTTCATTAATCAAGTCCCTTAGAATTTCATTCATCATCACCTGGAATGTGGCTGGCAAATTTGTCATCCCAAAGAACATAACTGTTGGCTTGAAGGACCCTATATGCATTGTAAATGCTCTCTTCTACTCATCTTCTTCTTTTATCCTCACGTTATTGAACCTCCACCTCAGATCCATTTTAGTAAATACCTTCTTGCTACCCATATTATTGGTTAGCTCCATAATTAGTGGTAGCAGGTAGTTATTTTTCACTGTCTGGTTGTTTAGGTTGTAGTAGTCTATTACCGTCTGCTTACTCCTATCCTTTTTGCCCACAAAGAAGACTGGTGATGTTTGAGGGGATTTTGATGGTCTGATATACCCCTTTCTCAGTTGATCTTCCACAAAGTTCTGGACCTCCTCTCTCTTGTTTTTGGATAGAGGATAAATTCTTCCCTTCTATAGTTTGAACATCTTCTTGAGATTGATAGCATGATCCCAAACTTTTCTAGTTGGCATTCTTTCTAACTCTACTTTCCCAAACACTTTCCTCCATTTTAGAAATTTCCTTGGGACCAACTCTTCAATTTTCCTGTGGTCCTCTTTAATTTTCTCTTCTCTTTCCCAATCTTCCTTGTCATTGATTGCCCATCTGACAATTTTCTCTTCTTCTAGGGTTACTACCCTTTTTTCTTTTTTGACTTCCCTTGGTCTTGTTCTACTACATAAAGGTGGGCATCTCATCATTTTTATTTCTCCAGTTTCCTAATTGATTTCCAGGTTATGCACCTGTAACCACAGCATTTCCAGTATTACTTCCGTTTTTCCTAAGTCACATACATCCATCCTCATCCTTTCTATATGACCTTTGTAGTACATATTTGCTTCTACCTGATGTGTAATGGCTCTTTTACTGTTGTTTGTCCCATCTACATTTCTGACCATTATAGATCTCTTTAGTTTCTCCAGCATAAACCCATATTTTGCTGCTGTCCTCTTGTCCATGAACATCTCCATTGCACCACTATCCAAGAGCACTTTTACTGCAACACCCTCATGAGTATCCATCTTTTCTATTCCAATATTCAACCACACTTCTCTTAGCATTCTGAAGGTTCATTTGACCTCTCTTTGCCTACCCTTCTCTTTTGCTGTACTTTCCAGGGCTCCTGCCTGTGTGCTGCTCTGCTGCGCCTTTCCCTTTTTGGGGCATGCTGCCTCTGTCTCCTTTCTTTTCTGACATCCACACCACTTCTACCTGTCTGAAATCACTCCCTGTTCTCTATTCTTCTCTACATGGTATCCTTTTCATCTACACCTTTCACACTTTACATATGATACTATTATCTCCTTTGTATACTACCCTAGCTCTAACAGGCATGCCTCATCTAGAATGCCTTCTCCATAGTGCTCCTGTACTTTTCGTCATAGGATGTATACCAGACTTTTCCTCTACTCTTTTTGCTATGCCTTTTGTAGCATGGCCACACACGCCATCTTTTCTACCACTTGCAACTTCTTTTCTCCTTTCCAAAGAGGATACTCTCTGTACTTGTGTCCCTTCTCTCTACACCTAAAACATTCTACTTTCACTGTCTCCTGCTTTCTTATCATCCTCTCCTTTATATTACACTGTATCACCCTATTTGACAATACTTCAAATTTATTTTGGGGAGCAGTTCCCCTCTTCTCCTTTCCTTCCTTATTCCTGCAATTTCAGGCCAGGTGCCCAAACCCTTTACAACTCTAACATTCTCGTTCCTTTTTTCCTTCTAATTTTGCCCTCAATGAAGTAAGGGCATGCTTTTGTTTGAGCAAGTTGCTTATTAATGAATTGTATTATTGCAAAGACATGGTGCTACATCTCTGCAAGGGTATGGAAGTAATGTTGATTCTTGCTAATTACAACTATGTCTACTGGAGCACAAGATCTTCACCCAGCCAGGTGCCTACTGCCCTACTAACTACTGCCTTAACAATAGGGTTAAACTATCATCTCAAGGAGAGGATCCCTACTCTAGATGGCCTTCTAGAAGTAACTATCACTCCTCTGTATGTACCACTCACAATGGAGCGCAGCACAAGGTTTTGACTAAGAAAACAGTAACTAATAACACCACCCAGTTGCAAGGTCAGGTCTAGAACATGATGCCTGGGTTTGGTACTACGTCTCTACCTGCAGTCTCTAACTGACTGCAAAGTCCCCTTAAGCCAAGGGCCCAGCTATATATTGTTGTGAGAACCTCGAGCAGGAAAAGGTTTCCCATGCATCTGAACACTCAAACTAAAATCTCCAAGCACACAATGGAGTAAAGACATAAACAGGATAGGGACTTAGTAAGCCAAGTCACGTGACAAGGTCAGGTGACCATAGAACATTCTGGAAAGAACATGTGACCATGGGACTCTAGGGTACAGCCACTGTAGTAATAAGTATAAGTAGGGCTGCAATCCAACGAGAACTCCATCGAGTTCTTCCTGAACATCCACCTAGGGTGACCACTAAGAACATTTACTGTTCCTTGGTAACATATATGGAGGTGGCTAGTGATTGTGATGACCACCGGCCAAGGATTGGTTTATATAAGAGTAAGAGTGAGTAAGGTCCAAGGCGGACAGTGCTCAAGAAGTGGATATTGAGTTCTGGTATAAGGACTTAGACTGAGACATCTTAGAACTACTCCTAGTCTGAGTTGACAAGGAGAACTCAATGGAGTTCCCGTTAAATTTCCTATACTACTTATACAACTACTACATGGTCTGTGCACTATC